>Ga0208414_1000399_pt1 | contig 45923 bp, 37 predicted proteins | sample AntAceMetag02UKE_FD_184770 | JGI IMG/M metagenome (GOLD analysis project Ga0208414, IMG submission 184770) | Saline lake microbial communities from Ace Lake, Antarctica - Antarctic Ace Lake Metagenome 02UKE (SPAdes) (version 2) | ecosystem: Environmental > Aquatic > Non-marine Saline and... | reverse complement strand
TGCAACGCGCAGAACCTTACCAGCCCTTGACATACCGATCGCGATTTCCAGAGATGGATTTCTTCAGTTCGGCTGGATCGGATACAGGTGCTGCATGGCTGTCGTCAGCTCGTGTCGTGAGATGTTGGGTTAAGTCCCGCAACGAGCGCAACCCTCATCCTTAGTTGCCAGCGGTTCGGCCGGGCACTCTAAGGAAACTGCCGGTGACAAGCCGGAGGAAGGCGAGGATGACGTCAAGTCCTCATGGCCCTTATGGGCTGGGCTACACACGTGCTACAATGGCAGTGACAGTGGGAAGCAAGACCGCGAGGTGGAGCAAATCCCCAAAAACTGTCTCAGTTCGGATTGTACTCTGCAACTCGAGTGCATGAAGTTGGAATCGCTAGTAATCGCGGATCAGCATGCCGCGGTGAATACGTTCTCGGGCCTTGTACACACCGCCCGTCACACCATGGGAGTTGGCTTTACCCGAAGCCGGTGCGCTAACCGCAAGGAGGCAGCCGTCCACGGTAAGGTCAGCAACTGGGGTGAAGTCGTAACAAGGTAGCCGTAGGGGAACCTGCGGCTGGATCACCTCCTTTCTAAGGAATATCACGAGTGGGTCGACATTCGCGATTTACCTAAGACAACCCTCACGTTCCGCCGCCGACGCATCCCTTCTGCCATCCGATCGACAAGCAGGAAGACCCTGTTTTCGGGCCTGTAGCTCAGTTGGTTAGAGCGCGCGCTTGATAAGCGTGAGGTCGGAAGTTCAAGTCTTCCCAGGCCCACCAAGCTTTCCGGTCTGGGGCTGTAGCTCAGTTGGGAGAGCGCCTGCTTTGCAAGCAGGAGGTCGTCGGTTCGATCCCGTCCAGCTCCACCAGCTATCTGGAGCCGGATCGGTTGATTGGATCCGATAGTGTTGTTCGGAGATGGCAGAAATCAGGTATTCGTTTATCGAATTCATTTCGATAGACGGCGTTGTTAGACATCGTGAATAAGTTGCAATACTGACCCCGCATGGGTCGTATCTACGGATATGGTTCATGCGGAGCCAAAAGCTGAGAAAGTCGGAGCAATCGTGTTGACGGGGCTTGCCCCTGTACGCGACGGCTCTGCAATCAAGCGCAAAAGGGCATCTGGTGGATGCCTTGGCACTGAGAGGCGATGAAAGACGTGGCACACTGCGAAAAGCCTTGGGGAGCCGTGAGCAGGCTTTGATCCGAGGATTTCTGAATGGGGCAACCCGGCCCATTGGGTCATTTCTTGTTGAATACATAGGCAAGGAAAGCAAACCCGGCGAACTGAAACATCTAAGTAGCCGGAGGAAAGGACATCAACAGAGACTCCCCTAGTAGCGGCGAGCGAACGGGGACCAGGCCAGTGGCGCATCAGTAAGAACCGGAACAGTCTGGAAAGTCTGACCATAGTGGGTGATAGTCCCGTACGGGTAGAAAGCTGATACGTCCTAGAGTAAGGCGGGACACGTGAAATCCTGTTTGAACGTGGGGGGACCACCCTCCAAGCCTAAGTACTCCTCAGTGACCGATAGTGTACTAGTACCGTGAGGGAAAGGTGAAAAGCACCCCGATAAGGGGAGTGAAACAGTTCCTGAAACCGGATGCCTACAAGCAGTCGGAGGGAGATCGATCTTCGGATCGAGGTTCCTGACGGCGTACCTTTTGTATAATGGGTCAGCGACTTAGTCTGTACAGCGAGCTTAAGCCGTTAGGTGTAGGCGTAGCGAAAGCGAGTCTTAATAGGGCGATTTAGTTGTACGGATTAGACCCGAAGCGAGGTGATCTAGCCATGAGCAGGTTGAAGGTGAGGTAATACTCACTGGAGGACCGAACCCACTTATGTTGAAAAATGAGGGGATGACTTGTGGTTAGGGGTGAAAGGCCAATCAAACCTCGAAATAGCTGGTTCTCCGCGAAATCTATTTAGGTAGAGCGTCATGTATCACCACCGGGGGTAGAGCACTGGATGGGCTAGGGGGGCGCGAGCCTTACCAAACCTAACCAAACTCCGAATACCGGTGAGTGCAATCATGGCAGACAGACTACGGGTGCTAAGATCCGTGGTCGAAAGGGAAACAGCCCAGACCGCCAGCTAAGGTCCCGAAGTGATAGTTAAGTGGGAAAGGATGTGGGAAGGCCAAGACAGCCAGGAGGTTGGCTTAGAAGCAGCCATCCTTTAAAGAAAGCGTAATAGCTCACTGGTCTAAATAAGCCGTCCTGCGCCGAAGATGTACCGGGGCTCAAACTATCCACCGAAGCTGCGGGTGTATGATTTCTTCGGATTTCATACGCGGTAGCGGAGCGTTCTGTAGGCCTGCGAAGGTGTCTCGCGAGAGATTCTGGAGGTATCAGAAGTGCGAATGCTGACATGAGTAGCGACAAAGAGTGTGAGAAACACTCTCGCCGAAAGTCCAAGGGTTCCTGCGCAAGGCTAATCCGCGCAGGGTGAGCCGGCCCCTAAGTCGAGGCCGAAAGGCGTAGACGATGGGAACTAGGTTAATATTCCTAGGCCTGCTGGTAGTGACGAATGCTGTAAGCGGTCAATTCTTATTGGATTGAGTAGGCCGTGAAGGCGTTCCAGGAAATAGCTCCAGCGAATAGACCGTACCCCAAACCGACACAGGTGGACAGGTAGAGTATACCAAGGCGCTTGAGAGAACGATGTTGAAGGAACTCGGCAAAATTCCCTCGTACCTTCGGAAGAAGAGGGACCTCCTTTAGGGCAACCTTTGGGAGGTGGCACAGACCAGGGGGTAGCGACTGTTTATTAAAAACACAGGACTCTGCGAAGTCGCAAGACGACGTATAGGGTCTGACGCCTGCCCGGTGCTGGAAGGTTAAAAGGAGAGGTGAGAGCTTTGAATTGAAGCCCCAGTAAACGGCGGCCGTAACTATAACGGTCCTAAGGTAGCGAAATTCCTTGTCGGGTAAGTTCCGACCTGCACGAATGGCGTAACGACTTCCCCACTGTCTCCAACATCGACTCAGCGAAATTGAATTCTCCGTGAAGATGCGGAGTAGGCGCGGTCAGACGGAAAGACCCCGTGCACCTTTACTATAGCTTCGCAGTGGTATCCGCGAATGGATGTGTAGGATAGGTGGGAGACTATGAAGCCATGGCGCCAGCTGTGGTGGAGTCACCCTTGAAATACCACCCTTCTATTCTCGTATATCTAACCGAGACCCGTGAAACCGGGTTCGGGACCCTGCGTGGTGGGTAGTTTGACTGGGGCGGTCGCCTCCTAAAGAGTAACGGAGGCGCGCGAAGGTGGGCTCAGGCTGGTCGGAAATCAGCTTTTGAGTGCAATGGCATAAGCCTGCCTGACTGCGAGACTGACAAGTCGAGCAGAGACGAAAGTCGGTCATAGTGATCCGGTGATCCCGCGTGGAAGGGTCATCGCTCAACGGATAAAAGGTACGCCGGGGATAACAGGCTGATACTCCCCAAGAGTCCACATCGACGGGAGTGTTTGGCACCTCGATGTCGGCTCATCACATCCTGGGGCTGGAGCAGGTCCCAAGGGTATGGCTGTTCGCCATTTAAAGTGGTACGTGAGCTGGGTTTAGAACGTCGTGAGACAGTTCGGTCCCTATCTGCCGTGTCAGTACGAAACTTGAGAGGAGCTGTCCCTAGTACGAGAGGACCGGGATGGACGCACCTCTGGTGTACCGGTTGTTCCGCCAGGAGCATCGCCGGGTAGCTAAGTGCGGAAGGGATAACCGCTGAAAGCATCTAAGCGGGAAGCCCCCCTTAATACGAGGTTTCGCTCGAGAGCCGTGGAAGACCACCACGTTGATAGGCTGGGTGTGGAAGCGTGGCAACACGTGAAGCTGACCAGTACTAATTGCTCGATTGGCTTGATTGTAGACCCGTTTGCGCAGGATCCTTCGGGATCCCAAGCAAACGTTCAAAAAGTTGTCGCGTGCAGCGGCAAGGTTCGTCGACAAGATTGTCCGATGGATCAGCTTTTGGATTTCACGCACATAATGTGTGCGTGCTGAATGTCAGTATTGATTGCAACACACAGAAGTATGCATCCATATGCGTTTGGATGACCTGGTGGCTATAGCGAGGGGGCCACACCCGATCCCATCCCGAACTCGGCCGTGAAGACCCTTAGCGCCGATGGTACTTTGTCTTAAGGCACGGGAGAGTAGGCCGTTGCCAGGTCTTCCAAGCGCATATGTTTACACGCTCCGGTTTCAGGCCGGTTCTGTTCTTGCTCCTGCAACTTATTCCACGATGGTTCCTTCATTCAGGTTGGAACGTGCTCACGCACCGACGCGCAATGTCATAACCGCGGGGTGGAGCAGCCCGGTAGCTCGTCAGGCTCATAACCTGAAGGTCGCAGGTTCAAATCCTGCCCCCGCAACCACCTTAACCGTTCCGAAGACGGGAAGGGGCGACGGCCAAATTTAGGGATGTAAATACGCTACAGAAATTCCTGTTTATCCACGCCTCACTCCACAATCACTTCAACGAACGTCATCTCAACAGCCGCGAAACGTTCAAGCAGAACCGCTGTGCCGCCTTGGCTGAGTGGCGTCAACTGGCGGCATGAACCCGTCGTTTCCCGACACATTCGAGACCGGTTCGCATTAGACTGACACCACCTTTTTCATGATTTATACGGGCACTGTCGGAGCAAATTTGTTCTCCCAGTGCCGTTCGGGTGTTTACGCAAAAGGGGCCGCAGGGCCCCTTTTATCGGCCTAACCGCGCAGGTGTTTGTCAAAGAAGGCGAATACCCTCTCCCAGCCGTCCTGCGCCTGGTCCGGGCGATAGCGCTCGTTGTGCCAGTTGAAAAAGGCATGGCCCGCGTCTTCGTAGCGGTGGAAGTCATAGTCCTTGCCGTGTTCCTTCAGGGCTGCCTCGATGACGTCGACCTGCGCCGTGTCCGGGTTTGGGTCGTCGTTACCGAACAAGCCGAGTAAAGGCACCGTGATGTCCGCCGTCATCTCGATGGGTGGGACGGGTTGATTATCGTTGGGCTTGGCTGGCGGCGCCGTAACATTGCCGCCCCAGCAATCGACCGTGCAGTCGAGCGAGGGGATCTTCGCCGAGGCCATGTAGGCGACCCGCCCACCCGAACAGAAGCCGATCAGTCCGACCTTGCCATTGGCCGTCGGCAGGTCGCGCAGCCACCGTTCGCCGCCGCCCAGATCAGCCAGCACCTGTTCGTCAACCTGTCCGTCGCTCGACCGGACCGCCTGCGAGCGTTCCTGTGCCGTGTTGCCGTCGTAGCGCGAATGCAGGTTGGGCGAGATCGCGTTGAAACCGCGCGAAGTGATCTTGCGTACCACCTCGCGGGTCCACTCGTCCCAGCCGGGCATGTGGTGACATACCAGAACGCCGGGATATGGGCCCGCACCCAGCGGCCGAGCCGAATAGGCCTCGATTAATTCGTGTTCGTAGCCGTAGACGCGGACGCTCTCCGCGGTCATGCCCTCGTAGCTCATTGTATTTCTCCTTGTCGCATTGCCAGACTAAACCAATCTGACAGTCTGATCCCGTGAGTTTACTCCATTGCGAGGCTGGTCCTCCTTGGTCCACGCTAGGAATACGGGCCGTTAAGGCCAAACCCAGCGAGGGGGAGGTGGCGGAAGGTGGCGCAATCGCTTTATTCTGAAAGTGGCGCGGTTTGCATTTCCCAAACAGCATCCCCGCCATCGTATTGTCCAGAGGACCAAAGACCGATCGATGAGCATCGAAAACTATTCCGACCTCAGATATTTCACCGAGTGCGATGCACTTGAGGCGTCACTTGGCGAGGTGACGATATTAGATTTGCGTCCCTCGGAAGACTATGCCCTGGGACATATCGAAGGTGCAAAGCACCTCGATATCTACGGAATCAGCCTGAATGATAGCGCACCCGAGCCGTTGCAAGCCTTCTTGAGTATATTCCCTGCGCTCTTTGGCGCACGCGGTGTTTCGAAGGAACGTCCTGTCGTCATCTATGATCATGAGAGCGGTGAGCGTGCATCGCGTGCCGTTTGGCTGCTTTCGGTACTCGATCACCCGGATGTCAAGATGCTCGATGGTGGTTCCGGCGCGTGGGTCGCGTCAGGACGCGAACTGGTGCAGGTTGGCGAAGCGGCAGCGCCAGTCGCGCCGGAAGAAGCTCCGCCGACACCGCCACCGTTTCAAGCGGGAAGACGTTTGGAATTTCTTGCGACCCGGTTCGATGTTGCGCGGGCCATCGATGACGATGATACGGTCATCGTCGATGTCAGACGCCCTTCGGAGTATGAAGGATCGGAAAAGCGCGCACGCCGCGTCGGCACGGTGCCGGGTGCGGTACATTTATTCTGGCGCGACAATCTTGACGACAATGGCGCATTGTTGCCGGCGCGCGAGGTTAAGAGGCGTTATGAAGCCAAAGGGATCACGCCTGACAAAAACGTCATCGCCTTCTGTCAGGGCGGCTATCGCTCTGCCAACACCTTTCTGACGCTGGCTGCGCTAGGCTACCCCAAGGTGAAAAACTATATCGGTTCCTGGGGCGAATGGGGTAACCGAAACGATTCTCAAATCGTACTACCGCCAGAATAGGCAGTTTTTCTGAGATTCTTGGAGCAGTTCAGCGGCACTATAAGAGCAAATTGGCTTGAGCGGAGCGGGGGTGGTCATTAGCGTCGCTGGATGAGAATTCCATTTCCCTGTTTCAATTCGTCACCCGAAGTCATCCGTCTGAGGGTGATGATTTACTTCCGCTACTCGCTTTCGCTGCGCCAGGTCGAGGGTCCGTTGTTCGGTAGCGTGGTGCTTGGCCCGCGACATGCATTTGAGCGAGTTCAATCGCTTAAAGTGCAACTATGATTTTTGATAAGTATGTTAACGGCGCAATCCCTGTCCCTCCGCCGATATTTTTCTTTTTGTGTTTGATATCAGAGTCTTGCGGAAGGGTTCTCTTGGGGCCCCCACATCCAACCCCACATTGCAGTGTCGCTTCGACGGCCTTAGTTGTTATCTCAAGCAACTCCACAGCCGTGCCGGAATTACTCTCGGCAGGTTGTGAACGGTTTGATGCCGGCGACCACTCGACACCGGATATTGTTGGAAGGGGGGTGGTTGGATCGGCAGCGAAGGTCTGGAGCCTTTATAGGAAACACTCCGCCGAGTTCGCCGAGTGGCGTCAACTGGCTGCATGAACCCGTCGTTTATCGAGACATTGGACACTGGTCCGCACTAGACTGACACCAGCAAACCGTGGGGTCCAGCTAGCTTGGTGAAACGAAAACGAAGGACAAAGTGCCGTGGATAAAGAAGAACTGAGAGAACATTTTGTTCTGCAAACACGGTTGCGAGAGATTTGCGATGAGGCTGGTATTGATCGCCCTCTGTCGAAACGTGAGATGCAGATTGGCATCCTCGCCCTAGCTGCTGACCCTCCGGGTAAGAGCGCATGGTTCGAGAATATGGACTTTAGTCTGGCGATTTAGACTGCATAGATGAAGCACAAACCCTCGACCGTAAATGCTTGGCGAAGAACCTCAAGAGTTGCTGAGGTCAGTCGGGCTGTTGGGCGTCGGATTAATCCGTCTCACGGTTCCACCTTTAGTGGTCGCTGGATCGAGAGCGTGCTCGGTAATTTGCTTAGCGCCAGCAATCTAATACGCAAATCGGACCGTAAAATGTTCAGTCCATCCTGAAACATCACAGCCTCGGGCGAAACAGATGCGAATTTCCATTGCCCCATCCCTTGTCTTGCTAATTGTCATGTTTGCCCTGTTTTCGACCTCCGTTAAGGGATCAGAGGGCGATGTGCGTCGTGCCCACGACTTCAACTTCACAGCGATCGAGGGTGAACCACTGCCTTTTGCGCAATTCGCGGGTAAGGCAGTGCTTGTTGTGAACACGGCATCCCAGTGTGGGTTCACGTCCCAATATTCGGGACTCGCTGATTTATGGGCGCGCTATAGAGATAAGGGCCCTTGTCATGCTGGCGGTGCCTTCGAACGATTTTGGCGGGCAGGAACCTGGCACTGAGGAAGAGATAAAGAAATTCTGCGAGGTCACTTATGGGATTGATTTCCCGATGACCGAGAAGGTTCATGTGCGGGGCGGGAAGGCGCATCCGTTCTACAGATGGGCATCCACCCATTTCGGGCCGCTGTCGAAGCCGCGCTGGAACTTTCACAAATATCTGATTGCGCCGGACGGCGAATTGGTCGCTTGGTTCTCAACCACGACCTCTCCAACGTCAGACAAGGTCGTGAGCGCGATCGAAGCACAGCTTAACCGCACGAACACATCTCGTTAGGCGTTTCACACCAGAGCAACAGGGGTGTCCAGGCACATCAGCTGAAGACTAAATGCAATTGACCCGAAGGCGGGTCCGACCAACTAAAAACAACCGCAGCCGTGAATTGGACGGTTCCCATGCGCTTCAACCGCATTTTTAGGCGCCCCCAAGCTGATTTTAAATCGTCGCAGGAAGGCCCTAACCCAATCTCATCAGGCCTCAATGACACTCATATACGGAGCGCTTGTTGCGTCTCTGCAGCTATCCAGATCCGACATCAAGCCAGCCCTGCGGTGGCCTGACTTGTTTATCAGTATTCCCAGACCTTCACGAACTCTTCAATCTCCATCTCCTCACGGTTGATGTGACCAAACCATCCATCAGGAAAATCGATTAACGGGTCATCACCGTTTTCGTATTTGTCCAAAATGATCTTTTCAGCCTCTTCTGGGGAACGACTCTCAATAATCAGATTGTCAGTCACCACCTGTGTTCGTCCGTCATCGTGAACGAAGGTGATATGGTATTTGACTCTGTATTCCGTATGCCAGTTATTCATTTTCAAATATTAGTCGCAAATCCTGAGCGTATAAACAGGTTGGGGATTTCAGACCTGTTACCCCGGAGACTTTGGGTGGCCCCTAGATTCGGAGACATCTTCTTCCCTGATTTTGAGGCAAGGAGGCTATGATGGGCAAAGGTAATTTCAACGTCGATTTCAAACGGGTTGCATTGCCTCAGGTATTACAACTCGCAGCATGAAGACCGCGTTGTCTGCGATTTTTGGAGACTGGTGCGCATTAGACTGACTCCAACGATCAGGACTATGCGAGGTGGCCGTTTGGGCAATAGCGGTCGATCAAGACTTATGCTTCGGGTGCTGCATTCGAATTTGGGCGCAGAGATACCAAACGCGCTTTGAGTCTTGTTTCCGGATCCTGGTGATCTCCTGAATGCCTCTCGCTGTACAAGTGTCGATAGGACACCGGAGAAGATGAAATCGTGACTGAATTTTTTAAAATTGGAATGGCGTCAATTATTGGGCTAGCCGCGATGCTAAGTGTCACGGCCACGCGCGCTGATTTTGTGGTGCAGTTCGAGGAAGACGCACCAAAGGATCGTTTCATCATCGAAAATGCGTCGGCCTGCAACATTGCCTCCGGCGTTCTGTCGGTCGACCTTGGCGGTTCGAAAGCGGGCCTAATTTTCGATACGGCCCGAGGCGGAGTTGGCGAAAACGTTGCCCAGCCTTTTGAGGTTGCAGCCGGCGCCGCTTTCATTCCTGTCGTTCCACGTGTTTTGGACGGGGCTCAAAGTGTAGATGTTTCGATCGTTGGTCTGACACGGCACGCGGCTATTTGGCTAACCGTCGACGTCGACGACAGCGACACCAAGGGTCCGATGGGTGTTCAAATGATTGCTAACTCAGAAATCGCTGGTGCTTCGGTCACCCTGAAAATCAAAGACGGAGAAAGAGTGACCGGGACCTTCGGTGCTGATGGCTTTGTTCGGCTTCCACTAAGACGGTGCTCTTGACGACTGGCAACTCAATGTGTGGCAATCTGATTACAAATCGGCGAGCCCGCTAGCTCTCGATAACATCTCACTTATCAGAGCCTTGCAGCGGCCCTATCTCACAGTGGAATGAAATGAGTGGCCTGCTCCCGATTAGGAATGTGGTCGCTGGCTCAACAATCAGTCCGAAAATTCCCATCAACCGTTCCGGAGACGGGAAGGGGCGATGTCGAAATTCCGGGAGGTGAAGACCCTGCAGAAATTCGCCGCAGTTCACGCTTCAACCCACAATCATTTCAACCTCGACCGCAAACTTACCCGCCGTAACGAATTTAAGAAGAACCGCTCCGCCGCCTTGGCTGAATGGCGCCAACTGGCGGCATGAAGACGGTATTGTCGGCGATTTTGGAGACTGGTTCGCATTGGTCTGACACCGCCCGCTAACGCACCATTTGAATGAGAGTAACGAGAAGTAGTGTGTAGATGAGGATCCCACCAACCATCCAAATGAGCGAAGATGCTTTTGGATAAGCATACGCGGCCTGCTCTTTGATACGTGTCAGCAATTCCGGCCAAGTGTAGGAGACGAAATCGCCCTGAGACATCATGTGAACGAGCTTGCCGTTTTCATCGACTACTGGAACATGGCGGAATCTTTCATTCGACATTTGCCGAAGCCAGTCAATAACATCATCTGACGGTGATGCTACCCGAACTTCGGAAGTCATCACATCAGACATTTTTGTTTTTGACGGATCTTTGCCCAGCGCTACCACGCGCCGCAGGAGATCGCGTTCCGTAAAAATACCCGTTATCTGATTTTCGCCGTTCAGAATGACTACCGACCCAAAATTTCGGTCACCCATGATTCTGGCCACATCAGATACGGTTGAGTTTTCCGTTGCCGTAAGCGGTTGCGGTTTTGTTTTAAATTCTGGGCGATCTTTAATTTGCATTAGAAATACCTTTCATTAGATTGCCGATTCTGCCCCGACGTTATTGAACGGTTATTAGCTTGGACGAATGGATTAAAGAAACCCCGATTTTTTATTACTTCATTTTCTAACGGGCGATATGCTTTAGAGCGACGCATAGAGGTCATTACAAACACGTTTACGCTATCGCGTAAGCGTCAGATCACCGTTTCTATTTAAAGGCCCTGCGATGCAGGGATTATGTATTGATTGGAATCTAGACAAGATCGGTCTCCAAACATGTTTCGAGCACGTTTGGTTCGATCTGTGATTTCGGTGTAAACTTTAAAAATCATTACCTCTATTTAAAGAAGATGTTCGTTATGACGTCAATCGGTTTCGGTGAACTGGGTAGGGCGGAAATCCTGACACCAGAGGAGCGCGCTCAAAGCGTCGTTATTTCCGATCCATCGCAACCCGATATGCCCGTCATCTTCGTAAGCGAAGAATTTCAAGCGCATACAGGCTACGCACCCGAAGACGTACTCGGCCGGAATTGCAGGTTTCTACAGGGGCTACACACCGATCCTGCCGCGGTTCAGGCGATTCGACATGCTCTCACATCGGAAGATGAGATAACTGTCGACCTAGCGAACTATCGCAAGGACGGAACGCTCTTCTGGAACCGTCTCCGCATTCGACCACACTTCGGCGACGACAGTCGCGTAATGTTTTATATCGGCGCGCAGAACCCCATAGAAGCAGATCAGGTAAGGCCCGTTCCGATTGAAGGAATTGAGGAGTAGGCTAATTTTTGGCAGTGTCAGAGGAAAATGGCTTGAGGCTGGCGAGGCCGGTCCGTAGCCTCCGCGGATGAAAAAACCGTTCCGTTATTTTAACTCATCACCAGAGATTATTCGCCTGACGGTGATGATGTATGCCCGATATTCGTTATCGCTATGCCAGGCTGAGGACCTGTTGTTCGAGCGCAGCATCGATCTATGCAACGAGACGGTGCGATTCTGGTGGAACTGGTTCGATCCCATGTTTGCGCCTGAGATCCGGAAGCACCGCCTACCTATTTGTAGATGTTCGGTAAAGGTGGCTTCGGGCCCCCGCAACCAACTAGGTCCTGCCGCCGTTCTCAGAGATGAGGGCGGCGTTATTGTTTTGGGTAGAGGCCTAGATGGCGGCCCGGGCGCCGACCAAGTCGACGGTTTGCATTAGACCGACAGAACCCTTTGAACTGCTGTTCCTCTTGCTCGGCCTCAGTCGTTCATAGCTACATCCATCTTTTGAAACGACCGTACAAGGCGAGGCGCCGTTGCAAAGACCCTGGTAGCGCTGCCATAGTCGCTGGAGTCACGATTACGTTGTCCGGGTCGTGCTGTAGCCCATCGAAGATATTGGCTGCCGGAGTGACCAGGTGGCGATCATGCGAGGCCAGCATAGCTTCGGCCAATCGGTCATGGGCCGCATCCTCGAAGTTGTAGCTACCAAAGGCTACACGAGTGCGATCCACCAGTATAATCTTCGAGTGCTCACCGTGACGGTTTTCGAAGATTCGAACCCCCGAGCTAAGCAACTTCTCAAAGCCAGTGGCCGATGCTATCCAAGCGAGGTCTGTTGCGGGCAAAGCCTCTCGATGTGAATGATACACGTCGACTCGTACCCCCCGCGTGGCCGCCGCGACCAAAGCATCCATCAACGCCGGCACTGGCTTGAAGTAGAAACTGGTGACCTCGATGGTTTCGCGGGCTCCATTCACCATCTCCAATAGTTCTTCCGTCACGGAGTTGGAGCCGCGCCAGCCCAATGGACCAAAGGCGCCCTGGGCAAGGTTCGGGTTGCAGAACCAGTATTCAAGCTCGATGGCTGGTTGGTTCGCCACAGTTGACTGGGCGGCGTCTTCAAGCTGACGAAGGTGAGCTGCCTGGACTGTACCGCCAATCTGCCGGTAGCTTTGCAGCAACGCAATAACCACCGAACCGCGGACGGCAACTGAGTATTCGTTCCATCCTTCGAACGAGGACCGGGTCAGGTTGCTGCTGCCGAATATCGCCTCGCCAGCCTCGGACACCTGCAGCTTGATATGCTGGCCTCCACCAAGTCGTCGCTGCATGAAGTGTTTCGGCCGATAAATCGTTACTGTTGCCCCGGCCGCCTGCAGTTCCTGCAACCCGATGGCCAGCGCTTGCCTGTCCTGTTTCGACATCACCACATTGCCCAGCATCTGACCGAATCCATCTATCAACAGATTGATCTCGACGCCGCGACGCTGGGCTCGCAGGAGAGCCTCCAGTGCCGCGACACCAAAGCGGTCGTATTCGATATAGAAGGTCGACAGGTATAGGAACTGCCTGGCAGTTTCGATCATCTCGAGACGGCAGTTCCATTCGTCGACGCGGTCCCAAAGCGGCCGTGCCCGGGATGCGCTCAGCATCCGCCAAAGATGATAATGTCAGAGACGGTAACCACCGGAAACATCGATATTTACACCGGTAACATAGTTCGCTTCGAGCAGATACTCGACCGCCTGCGCGATCTCCTGCAGGCCGCCGGCCCTGCCCAGCGGCACCCATGCCTCGATCTCATCAGGTGGCGGCAGATCAATCGAGTTATCGAGCTGTCCCGGAGACACCATGTTGACCCTGATCTGTTGCTCACCGTAGGCAGCAGCCAGAGATCGGGTCAGCACCAGAAGTCCCGATTTGCTGACGAAATAATCGGTTCCTTTAATATCGGCGCGGGCCCCTTCGAGTCCAGCCATGCCGATATTGATGATGTTGCTGCCAGCGGACATCAACTTCAGCGCGTGATAACAGCAGTAGTAGGCGCCGGATAGATTGGCCGAAAGGGTCGCATCCCAGACCGTTGGATCAAGCTGGGTGACATGTTGCGGGTTGTAGTTGCCGACATTGTTAATCAGCAGGTCCAGCCGGCCCTCAGTGCTGGCGACGTCGTTGAATAGCGTCTCCACCTGGATCTTGTCGGATACATCGACAGACAGGGAGCGAGTGCGCCCCCCCAGCCTCAGGGCAGCGATCTCCTGTTCAAGCGATTGCGCATCACGACGCGACTCACGGTACAGAATGACCAGGTCAAACCCTCGTGCAGCCAATGTCATGCATAGTTGACGGCCAAGCCGGCGCGCGCCTCCCGTAACCACTGCTACCGGGCGTATCGCACTCATACGCGGTTGCGCTCCAGGCGCACAAATGAGCACTCAGCGGCCGGTACGGCTTCGGGTTTACGGATTTCAAGTCTGACGGTTTGCGCCAACGCGTGCTGCTCGAACAGCAATGCTGCTGTCTCTTCGGCCATCGCCTCGAGCAACACGAACTTTCGCTCATGAAGTAACTCCGTTACGCCGCGTGCTATCAGATCATAGTCGACGGCGTCCCCGATGGCGTCAGAGGCCGCCGCTGCAGCAAAATCGTAGTCCAGCTCGATGTTCATGATGATCGGCTGGGTTTGTTCGCGTTCGAATGCATAGACACCTACGATGCAGTCAATGTGCAAACTATTGAGTCCAGTAGTGGCTATCAAAACAGTTAGTCTCCCTTGTTAATCGCGTCAGTCAGGCTTGCGCGCGACCCACACCTGTTCGCTTGCCGTTGCTGTCTCGAACGGCGTGCGTTGAAAATCACCAAAACACGCTTCGATAGTGAATCCGGTATCAATCAACAGTGCGCTGATCTGATCGGGTTCCAGCCAGCTCAGGCTCAGGCGGCGGTAGTGACGCTCTTGCATTCCCCCGTTCTCATCGAGGATATCCTCCCAGGTGACCACCAATATCGATTGTTTCAACTCATCGATCAGGGATGTCACCCACAGCAGGCAATCGTTGCCCGCCGAGTTCTGATACGCCGCGCGCAATTGTACCGCACGCATGTGGCTCATGAGTTGCGGGGTCATGAAGAAGTCATCGAACACGAAAAGCCCGCCTGGGCTTAGATTCTCGAAAATGTGATGGACCGCCTCACGCTTGTCGTCGATGCTCGGAAGATGACCGATGCTGTGGTAAGGCAAAGTAATCAAGGTAGCTGGCACCGGTATATCGAAGTGACGGAAGTCTGACTTAATTAAAGTCAATCGATCGGCGACTCCGGCTTCCGCAGAAAGCTTGCGGCACCGATCAAGCATTGCCGGCGACAGGTCCACCCCCGTCAGACTACATCCCCGACGTGCTGCTTCGATGGCGATCCTCCCATCGCCAATCCCCAACTCGACAATGGTACCCTGCGCCGCCAGATATGTGTCGATGTAAAATGCAAGATTTTGATTAGTAGAGGCCGCCGTAGAAGTCCAGACCTCGTATATTTCGGCGAATCTTTCATACTCGGAGGCGTTTTTGTAAGACATGAGGTTACTTGATCAGCCCATTTTTTAGATAGATCATTTTGATCTGGAACTTATCGCTCAACGAGCCAGCGCTGTCCGTAGGGGACGATTCGGGATGAGCCGAGCTCCAGCCTTACTGACCCTTTTTGCGCGGTTGGGGCCGGTAGAAGACGAGCTCATCGTCCGTTGAGGCTTTTGTGTCGAGGGTATAGCCACCGGCATTGAAATCTTTCAGACCATCAGCCCGATCGATCCGGTTTTCCATGATCCAGCGCGCCATGCTGCCGCGGGCATGCTTGGCGTAATACATCAGGGACCGAACCTCGCCATCCTTCATGTTCAGGAACTTTGCCGCAATCACCTTTTGCCCGAGCGCTTTGGCATCGACGGCTTTGAAGTATTCGTTTGAGGCGAGGTTGACCACGGTTGTATCGGCATGATCGGCAAGGTCTGAATTCAGCTGATCGGCGATGCGCGTACCCCAGAATTCATAGAGGGATTTTCCGCGCCCATTGGCCATTTTTGTCCCCATCTCAAGGCGATAGGGCTGGATCGCGTCCATCGGGCGCAAGACACCGTAAAGACCTGACAGGATGCGTAGATGATCCTGCGCATAAAGCAGCGCGTCCTCGGACAGGCTGGCGGCTTCCAGCCCCCAGTAAACATCGCCATCAAAGGCGAGCCCGGCCGGCTTGGCCGAATTGCTTCGGTTGTCGAGGTTGAAGGCCTGGAAACGCTCGAAATTCATGGTCGAGAGATTGTCGCTGATATGCATCAGGCGCTTGAGGTCTTCGGCCGTCTGGGTTTTGGCGACGCTCGCAAGCTCGGTCATGTCATCGAGCAGGCGCGGCTGCGTGGCTGGCACACCCGTTTCGGCGGGGGTCATATCCAGCTTTTTTGCAGGGGAGAGTAGCGTCAGCATGATCGGTCTGTTCCTCCTGACATCAACCCGGCCAATCCGGGTTTGTATGCGTGGGGTAGCGACCACAAGAAACTAAGGCCTAGCATCAAGAATTCAAGCGGGTTGTTGGCACGGCCAACCCAGACGGCGATTTCAGATCCCGCAATCAGGTCTTCGGAACTTACCTGCTCGTTCTCTCTCCAAGGTGGCGGGTTTTCTGTATATGTGTCCGATCCTCGGTCCTGACTCGTGATCCTGCCAACAGTTCGGAAAATTCTGCGATGAAGAAGATACAGTTTAGTCGTTTCGGCGCCGCGTCCGAGGTTCTTGAATGTGTTGACGCGCCGGACCCGCAACCCCCGGGTGATGGTGAGGTCGCCATCGAGATGCTCTTCATGCCGCTCAACCCCTCCGACATCATGCTGACAGAGGGGATATACGGGACAATTCCGGCGCTTCCCTGCGATATGGGGCGCGAGGGTGTGGGCCGCATCGTGGAAACCGGTCACGGGGTGTCTGGACTTGGCGTCGGTGATCTGGTGGTTCCGATCACCGGGCCGACCTGGCAAAGCAAGATTGTCCGGAAAACCGACACTCTGATTCCGCTTCCTGCTGGTATCGACTTGCAGCAGGCGGCCATGCTGCGCTCGGGACCCGCGACAGCAGGCCTGATGCTGCGCGATTATGTGGATCTGGAACCGGGTGACTGGGCCATACAGAATGTCGGCAATTCAGCCGTGGGGACCTGTTTTGCGCAATTGGCGGGAAGCCGTGGCATTCGCACGCTGAACATCGTGCGGCGCAAGGAATCCGGCGCCCATCTTCTTGATATCCCGGGTGCCGTGGTCATCGAGCATACCGGTGGTCCATCGCCCGAACTGAAGCAGGAAGTCGAGGCTGCGACGGCGGGGGCGCCTGTTAAACTCGGCCTCGACGCAATCGCGGGTCCGGCAACTGATGCGTTGGCACAATGTCTGGCAAACGGCGCAACGCTGGTGAACTATGGCGTGTTGAGCAAGGAGCCGTGCCAGATTTACGGCGGCCATCTGCATTTCCGGAACATTGTTCTGCGCGGGTTCTGGGTTTCCCAGTGGCTGCAGCAGGCCACGCCGGCCGCTGTTCAGGATCTCTATGGGGAACTGGCCAAGCAGATGGCTGCCGGTGTGCTCCATATGGCTGTCGCGGGCGAGTACCGGTTTGAACATATCGAAGACGCTGCCGCCCATGCCGCCCGCGAATCGCGCGACGGCAAGATTTTGATCCGTCCGGAATAGGTCCGTGTCCCTTTTTCGGACTCGTCCGAAGTGCATCTACATGATTTCGTGGCTTGCTTTGATCTAAACAGGGTTCCAGATAGAGTTTCATGCACGCACGAAATATCCTGTGCTTCACCGCACCCCTTTGACCACATCGAGAAAGTCACACCCATGAGCGATTCATCGACATACACGCCGGCAAAAGTCTGGGAATGGGACAAGGAATCCGGTGGCAAATGGGCCAGCACGAACCGGCCGATTGCGGGTGCGACGCATGAGAAAGAGCTGCCGGTCGGGAAACATCCGCACCAGCTCTATTCCCTGGCGACCCCCAACGGCGTGAAGGTCACGGTCATGTTTGAGGAGTTGCTCGCGCTCGGCAAGAAAGAGGCCGAGTACGACGCGTGGCTGATCAGTATCGGTGACGGTGACCAGTTCGGAAGCGGGTTTGTCGACGTGAACCCCAATTCGAAGATCCCGGCCCTGCTCGATGTTTCAACCCCGACGCCGACCCGCGTTTTCGAGTCGGGTGCGATCCTGTTCTATCTGGCAGAGAAGTTCGATGCCTTCATTCCCAAAGATCCGTCTGCGCGCGCCGAATGCATGTCCTGGCTGTTCTGGCAGATGGGCAGTGCGCCCTATCTGGGCGGCGGGTTCGGACATTTCTATCACTATGCCCCCGAGAAATTCGAATACCCGATTGATCGCTTCGCCATGGAGGTGAAGCGCCAGCTTGACGTTCTGGAGCGAAACCTCGCGGACCGGCAATATCTGTGCGGGGACGATTACAATATTTCCGATATTGCGACTTATGCCTGGTATGGGAACCTCGTGCTGCACAACCAGTACGAAGCGGCCGAGTTCCTGGACGTTGCGTCCTACAAGAACGTGGTCCGGTGGGCCGAACAGATCGAGGAGCGGCCAGCCGTGCAGCGTGGACGGCGGGTCAACAGGGTTTCCGGTCCCGAAGAGCTTCAGGTTCCCGAACGCCACGACGCCAGCGATATCTCCTGACCGGCTCGGTTGATCCCAGCGCAGTTCGGGAGACCGGTTTGTCAGAACTCATCCTGCATGGCAGTCCGCGGAGCAACTACGTCCGCACCTGCCGGATTGCGCTTGCGGAAAAGGGCGTTGCCTACACGTTCGATGCGATCATGCCCCGGACGCCGGAGCAACTTGCCCGTCATCCCTGGGGCAAGGTCCCATCTATGACTCATGGCGATGTGGCGCTTTACGAGACATTCGCAATCACGCGTTACATCGATGATGCGTTTGACGGCCCGGCCCTGCAGCCCGCAACCCCGGCGGGTCGCGGCGTCATGGACCAGTGGATATCCGTCTACAACGCCTATCTGAACACCACATTAGGCACCCATATCGCCATTGAGCGGATGCTGCGCAAGCCGCCAAAGGAAGACATGATCGCAGCGGCTTTGCCCGAGGCCCGAAAATGTCTGGCCATCGTCGAGGCGGGTCTGGCCGATACGCCCTGTCTCGCCGGACAGGAGGCCTCGCTGGCCGATTTTTTCCTCCTGCCGACGCTCGACTATCTCTCCCGGACACCCGAGGCCGATGATTTGCTGGCGTCGACCTTCAACATCAATGCCTGGCTGGGTCGCATGATGGCCCGGGACAGTGCCAAAGCCGTACTTCAGGCTTAAGGCCTTCGTCATTATCAGGAGGGCCAGCCGTGACTGGCATCTCGATCAGGGAGTTATCGTGTCATGAAAACCAATATTGCGATCCTCCTGGTGCTTTCACTGGCCTGGGCGTCGAGCAATCTGGGGATCGCGTCTGCTGACAAGGGCCTGGAGCCGATCACCGCGTCAGCGGCGATCACGGGGTTGGCCGCGATATTCCTTTTTATTGGTGTCCGTATCGGGATGCGCCGGCCGCTGCTGCCGACGCTGCGGGCCAATCCCGTCCTGCCCCTGATCATGGCGGTGACAGCGGTGGGGCTGCCTCAACTCAGTATTGTCGCGGCAGAGAACTCGATCACGCCCGACCTGGCGACGGTGATCGGAACGGCGGTGCCGATCCTCACGTTTCTTGTTGCAGCTTGTGTTCTGCGGACCATACACGCGAGCTGGGTGAATTTTGCCGGGGTGGGGATCGCCGTCGCGGGCATTGTGGTGTTCGCCGATCCTGGTCAGCTCCTGCACAGCAAGTCCGAACTCACCGGAATCGCGATCATGCTGGCCGGAGGCGTGGTCTTTGTTTTCAACGGACTTTTCGCCGCCCGCCGTGCCACCAATCTGGATCAATATGTACTGACGTTCTGGATTGTCACACTGGCCGGGCTTGGCCTAAGTGTTGCATCTCTGGTGTTCGAAGGCGTTCCGCAGACTTTACCGCCCCGTGCCGGACTTCTGGGCGTGGCGTTCTCGGGGCTGGTCGGGACCGGGCTGTCTTATCTCCTCTATTACCTGCTGATTGCCAGAACTGGTGCGGCTTACACCTCGCTTTATGCGTTTCTTGTGCCGCCGTTCGGAGTTCTGCTGGCGACGCTCGCCGGGGAAGACTCCTTGAGCACCCTCCATATCGTTGGCGTGACCATCGTTCTGGCCGGGCTCTGGCTGATCATGCGCAAACGCCGGGAAGAAAATTCCGAAGTTGCATAAAGCGTGGTAACCTTCCCGTGATCGGGGAGGACTTGCGATGATCGGGTATTTGGCGAAGCGCGGGGTTTTTCGGAGCGCTGTTGTTCTTGGCGTACTTCTGGCGGCATCCGGAGTGGTGCATGCACAAGAGGCTTGCCCGGCACGCCAGTCTGCGCTGCTTGTGCCGAAAGACCGCGCCATGTGCGCGCTCCTGCACGATGCTGTTCGCGCACCGGGGGCGTTACCTCTGGCGGAATACGAAGCCAAGCTCGGCGACTATCTTCGGAATTTCTGTCATCGGGACACCGAATCCGGCTGGGTCCGGGACAAGCGGTTGCGCGATACCGGTCCGTTCACTTCCACGCTGGTGGACGGAGAATGGATCGGCACCGATCATGGGGTCCATGCGCCGGTCGTGATCTGGTACTCGCCCGAAGCGATCGAGTGGATTCGCGAAAACCGGTCGGCCGAAGATGAGGGACCTGGTCCCGATGCATCTCCGGTTCCCGATGGCGCGATGATCATAAAGGAGATGTATCCGGCACCCGCAGCGCGATGTGATGCCGTGAACCCGCTCGAATTGCTGCCGACAAGCGGTGCGGCGGTGATGGTTCGTGACAGCACGGCGTCCTTTGACGGCTGGTTCTGGGGCTGGTTCGGCTGGAGTGGCTGGAATCCTGATTATCCCGCCGATCAGGCCAGCAACGGATATCCGCTGATGGGATTCGGCCAGTATTGTGTGAACTGCCACGCTTCGGCACGGGATAATCTAACGTTTTCCTCGACCCGCAATATTCAGGGCGAGCCGGGCGAACCCCTGGCCTATCTGAGCCAGAATGAGGCCCTGTTTACTCAGCTTCCCGCGCATCATGTGGCGCTTGCCAAAACCCCGCCGCCGCAGCCCAAAGGGGACATGCCGCTGACGGACTGGCTGGAGGGGTTTCGGGATGCCTTCCCGTGGCGCGATCTGGCCCCGACCCGGGAGACGGTTGTCTCGATGCCGTCGGAGACCTATGACAATTTCTGGATGCCGGCGAACGCGCCCGAGGACCGTGCGCCGTTCCTGACATCTGACCAGTGTCTGGGGTGTCATGACGCGGGCAGCACGGGGCTGCATTTCGACATGACCGTGCCGGACCCGCACAGCGACAAGCTGATCAACATGTCGCCCTATGCCACGTGGCGTACCTCGCCGATGGGGCTGGCGGGGCGGGACCCGATCTTCTTTGCCCAGCTGGCGAGCGAAACCCAGACCTTCCATCCCGAAAACCCGGCCATGGTCGAAACGACCTGTCTGGGTTGCCACGGTGTGCTGGGGCAGCGGCAGGCGCAGTTGGACAATCACGCTGAGACAGGCGAATGCGGCATATTTGGGCGCCAGGATGTTGATGCCGTGCCGTGGCCGGCCAACAATCCGCATTTCGACAAAGCCGGATATGGGGCCCTGGCGCGGGATGGAATCTCCTGCATGGCCTGCCACCAGATGGCGCTGGGCACCGAGGCCACGCAAGAGTACGGCCAGAGCGAGCGAAACGCCTGCGCTGTCGAGCGTCAGAAGGCCCTCAACCCGGGCATGACAGGTTTCGCGAGCACCTTCACGGGCTCGTTCCTGGTGAATGATGGTGACAAGATCATCGGGCCTGTCGAAGCACCCAAAACCCTGCCGATGCAGGCAGCGCTCGGGATTACCCCGCATGTCGATATCTCGATCACCTCGTCGGAGGTGTGCGGCAGCTGTCACACGGTCCATCTGCCCGTCCTTCATCGTGGCGAAACCGTTGCACATATCTATGAACAGACGACCTATGCCGAATGGGCCTTCAGCGCGCACCGTTCGGGCAAGACGCTTTATGGCGGAGAGCTTCCCGGGGGCGCAGGGCCACAGGCCGGGGAGTGCAATGACTGTCACATGCCTTCGGGCAATCCCGCGAAAAGCAAGATCGCAAGCATTCAGGAGCATACCGGTTTCCCGGCGGCAGACTTCACCGCAGCACCGGACCAGATCGACCTTGTGGAACGCGACAATTATTCGCCGCATGTCTTTGTCGGCCTGAACATGTTTTTGGTCCGCATGGCCCGCCAGTTCCCCGATATTCTGGGATTGCGGGCACAGGATCCGATGCTGGTGAGCAAAGGCGTGCCGCCTGTCGTGCAGACGGAAAACCAGATCTATGACAATGCGGCAAACTTTACGGCAACCATTGCGGTTGACGATGTGAAGATCGATGGCGCGCAATTGCGCGCTTCGGTGGCCATCGCGAACAAGGTCGGCCACAAGTTCCCTTCCGGAGTCGGGTTCCGGCGGACCTTCGTGACCTTCGAGGTGCTTGATGCCGATGGCCAGGTTTTGTGGGCGTCAGGACGCACGGATGAGGTGGGACGGCTGATCGACCAAAAAGGAGAGCTCGTTGCCGGTGAAGTCTGGTGGGGGCCGAGTTGCAAGGTCCCGGCAGACCGCGCAAGCCGGGCGCATCAGCCACATTTCCAGACTGTCACGGCACAGGATCAGGTGCAGATCTATCAGGAACTGGTTTCCACGCCGCCCGATCAGGACGCGGTGTCCTGTGGACATGATGCCAAGCCGGAAGGCGAGTTGACGACGAGCTTCCTGTCGATCTGTGCGGAAGTGAAGGACAACCGTCTCTTGCCCGAGGGTTATTTGCCCCTGGAGAAACGCAAGGAGATCTCGCGGGCACTGGGCGCGGGAGATGATCTGGCGGAAGATGCCGGATCGACCGCTGTTGGTGATGATCCCGATTATCTGACGGGGGGCGGGGATTCGCTCGAATATGTCGTCGCGCGGGACGAGATGGACGGGACGCCGGTCTCTGTCAGGGCACGGCTGTATTATCAGGCCACGCCGCCATTCTATTTGCAGGACCGGTTCTGTACCGCGACCGGCCCCGATGCCGCGCGCCTTTACTATCTGGCAGGCCATCTCGACCTTGTGGATACGCCGGCAGAGGGCTGGAAACTGCTGATTTCGGATAGTGGCGAAGTGCCGCTGCGGCAATAGATTCGAGGCGAATCCGCGAATTTGTGCCGATATATGTACCTGCGTGGGTCGACGAGACGGATGCAGGTTGTTGAGTGTGGGTCGCAAGTATCTGAAAATACAGGATAAAAAAATTCAATTCAGTGATGACAATTGCCGAAAAGAGCCTAGATTCCTTGCGTGGCGGGGGCTGTGATGGCTTCCCGAAACATGCGGTAGTCCGGGCATCTGCTTGCGGATATGTGACCGAAAAACAAGTAATTTATTTGTCGTGACCGGGTAGGTTTGTGGCCCGGTTTCGGTAATATCCGGCCGTTCGAAAAACCACTATGCGGGTTCCAGACATTCGCCGGCCGAACAGCCGGGCGAGTTTTGGTGTGTTGACCCAAAATCCGGGGTGGAAAAACCCCGGGTGGAAGATGGAACAAGCCGGAACGTTGAGTGGAAATACGTGCAGCTCTAGGAAATCGGGAAGTGAAGCCGACCATGGCCAACGGAAACACAGAATTGCGGAATTTGGGGAATGCGGCTGGTTCAGCTGATGTGAAACCGGTGCGATATGACGGCCTGCCGGCCGCGCAGGGTCTTTACAATCCCGCGCATGAACACGATGCCTGCGGCATCGGGATGATCTGTTCGATCCGCAATGAGCGCAGTCGCAAGATTGTTGAAGACGGATTGAAGATCCTGTGCAATCTCGAACACCGCGGGGCCGTAGGCGCGGACCCGAAGGCGGGCGATGGTGCCGGTATCCTGATTCAGATTCCCGATGAGTTTTTCCGTGCCGAAGTTGCAAAGCTGGGTTTTGAACTGCCCGAACGCAACCATTATGGCGTGGCCCAGCTGTTCCTGCCGCGCGACACAAGCCTGCACGCCATGATCGAGGATGCCTATGAGGAGGCGACGCGCCAGGAGGGTCTGGAGATTCTCGGGTGGCGGGATGTGCCTGTCGATTCCTCGATTCTGGGCGAGAGCGTAAAGCCCACGGAGCCGATCCACCGTCAGGTCTTCATTGGCCGGGGTCCCAACATCGCCGATGACGACACCTTCGAGCGGAAGCTGTTCGTGGCGCGCAAGGTGGCCTCCAACCGTCTGCGTGCCGAAGAAGCGGACGGGCTGCCCGGGTACTATCCGGTGTCGTGTTCCTCCCGGACCATCGTTTACAAGGGTCTGGTTCTGGCCGATGGCGTGGTCAAGTATTACAAGGATTTGCAGGACGAGCGGGTCATCTCCGCCGTCGCGCTGGTCCATCAGCGGTTTTCGACCAACACCTTCCCGTCATGGCCGCTGGCGCATCCGTACCGGATGATCTGCCACAACGGTGAAATCAACACGCTCCGGGGCAACTACAACTGGATGGCGGCCCGGCAGGCCACCATGTCTTCACCGGTCTTCGGTGACGATATGGGCAAGCTCTGGCCGATTTCCTATGAAGGCCAGTCGGATTCAGCCTGTTTCGACAATGCGCTGGAGCTGCTTTATCAGGGCGGGTATTCGCTACCCCACGCCATGATGATGCTGATCCCCGAAGCCTGGGCCGGTAATCCCCTCATGGATGAGACCTTCCGTGCGTTCTACGAGTACAACGCGGCGTTGATGGAGCCGTGGGACGGCCCGGCGGCGATTGCATTCACGGACGGTAAGGTTGTTGGGGCCACTCTGGACCGGAATGGCCTGCGCCCGGCGCGTTATCTGGAAACCAAGGATGGTTTTGTCCTGCTGGCGTCCGAAATGGGCGTGCTGGACATTCCCGAAGAGAACATTGCGCGCAAGTGGCGGCTGCAGCCGGGCAAGATGTTGCTGATCGATCTGGAGAAGGGGAAGACCGTCTCCGATCAGGATCTCAAGGACGAGCTTGCCAACAGCCATCCCTACAGGGAGTGGTTGGCGAACACTCAGATTCGCGTGAAGGACCTTCCCGATGTGGGGCGTCCGCCGGCGGTCTCCGCCGTGCCGTTGCTCGATCGTCAGCAGGCGTTCGGCTATTCCGAGGAAGACCTGAAATTCCTGATGATGCCAATGGCCCATACCGGGCAGGAGGCAACAGGTGCGATGGGCACGGACACGCCGATTTCGGCCTTGTCGTCCCGGTCCAAGCAGCTGGCGTCCTACTTCAAGCAGCTTTTTGCGCAGGTGACGAACCCGCCGATCGATCCGATCCGCGAGGAAATCGTCATGTCGCTGGTGTCCTTCATCGGACCCCGACCCAATCTTCTCGATCTGGAAGGTACGTCGACGCTCAAGCGGCTCGAAGTGCGTCAGCCCATCATCTCGAATGCGGGACTGGAGAAAATTCGCGCGATTGGCGATATCGCCGACAACCAGTTCCGTACCCAGACCCTCGATATCACCTATAGCGTGGATCGCGGCGTCGACCATATGGAGCAGGCGATCGAGGATCTGTGTGCGCGCGCGGAAGAAAGCGTGGGACAGGGATACAACATCATTATCCTGTCGGACCGGCTTATCGGGCCGGACCGGGTTGCGATCCCGTCATTGCTCGCGACCTCGGCCGTGCATCATCATCTGATCCGCAAGGGTTTGCGCACATCGGTGGGACTTGTTGTGGAGACAGGTGAGGCCCGCGAAGTGCATCACTTCGCCACTCTGGCCGGTTACGGTGCCGAGGCGATCAATCCCTGGCTGGCCTTCGAAACGATTCTGGACCTGCGCGAGAAGCTGGACGAGGACCTGAATGATGATCACGTCATCCGGCGCTATATCAAGGCGATCGACAAAGGGCTTCTCAAGGTCATGTCCAAGATGGGCATTTCCACATATCAGTCCTATTGCGGCGCTCAGATTTTCGACGCGGTTGGTTTGAAGTCCTCCTTTGTCGAGAAGTACTTCACCGGCACACACACAGCAGTTGAGGGTGTCGGCCTGCGTGAGATTGCCCGGGAAACGATGCAGCGCCATCACGATGCCTTCGGTGAAAACCCGATCTACAAGAATGCGCTGGATGTTGGCGGCGAGTATGCATTCCGTATTCGTGGTGAAAAGCACTCCTGGTCACCAGAAACGGTTGCCGACTTGCAGCATGCCGTGCGCGGGGAACTGCCCGAGAAGTATCGATCCTATGCCGCTGCGATCAACAAGCAGGATGAGGAACTGATGACCCTGCGTGGTCTGTTCCGCCTGCGAAGTGCAGAAGAGTCCGGGCGTGCACCCGTGCCGCTCGATGAGGTCGAGGCTGCAGAAGATATCGTGAAGCGGTTTGCCACGGGGGCGATGTCCTTCGGGTCGATCAGCCGTGAAGCGCATACCACGCTGGCCATCGCCATGAACCGCATCGGCGGCAAGTCGAATACGGGTGAGGGCGGCGAAGAGGTTGATCGCTTTACACCCATGGAGAATGGCGATTCCATGCGCTCGGCCATCAAGCAGGTGGCCTCGGGGCGGTTCGGCGTGACAACGGAATATCTCGTCAACGCGGATATGATCCAGATCAAGATGGCACAGGGGGCCAAGCCCGGTGAGGGCGGTCAGTTGCCAGGCCACAAGGTCGATGCGGTGATCGCGAAGGTGCGCCATTCGACCCCGGGTGTGGGCCTGATCTCGCCTCCGCCTCACCATGACATCTACTCGATCGAGGATCTTGCGCAGTTGATTTACGATCTGAAGAACGTGAATTCTGCTGCAGCGATCAGCGTGAAGCTGGTGTCCGAGATCGGTGTGGGCACGGTTGCTGCGGGCGTTTCCAAGGCACGTGCGGATCACGTGACGATTTCCGGGTTTGAAGGCGGAACGGGTGCGTCACCGCTGACCTCTATCAAGCATGCCGGTTCGCCTTGGGAAATCGGCTTGGCCGAGACCCAGCAGACCCTCGTGATGAACGATCTTCGGGGCCGCATCGCGGTTCAGGTCGATGGTGGTTTGCGCACGGGACGTGATGTGGTCGTTGGTGCCCTGCTGGGTGCTGATGAGTTTGGTTTCGCAACTGCGCCTTTGATTGCAACGGGTTGCATCATGATGCGAAAGTGTCACCTTAACACTTGTCCGGTCGGAATCGCGACCCAGGATCCGCAGCTTCGCAAGAAGTTCACCGGTGCGCCGGAGCATGTCGTCAATTTCTTCTTCTTCGTTGCCGAAGAAGTGCGCGGGTTGATGGCCGAAATGGGGTTCCGGACGGTCAATGAAATGATCGGACAGACCGATATGCTCGATACACGGGCTGCCATCGATCACTGGAAAGCGCAGGGGCTGGACTTCAGCAAGCTGTTCTACAAGCCGGCAGAGGCGGCGCATGTGGATGTTCACCACACGATCAAGCAGAACCATCCGATTCACGACATTCTGGATCGCAAGTTCATCGAGGCTGCCAAGCCGGCCTTGGAGGATGGCACTCCGATTCAGGCCGAGTTTGCGATCAGGAACACTGACCGGACGGCCGGTGCGATGCTTTCGGGTGAGATCGCCCGCAAATACGGACATGCGGGGCTCGCCGAGGACAGTATCTGGATTACCCTCAAGGGGGTCGCGGGCCAGAGCTTTGGTGCCTGGGTTGCGCGTGGCGTGACTCTGGATCTCGTTGGTGAGGCCAATGACTATGTGGGCAAGGGCCTTTCGGGCGGCAAACTGATCGTCCGGCCCGATCCCAAGAGTGGCATCAATCCCGATGAGAGCATGATTGTCGGCAACACGGTGCTCTATGGCGCCATCGCCGGCGAGTGTTATTTTAGGGGAATCGCCGGCGAACGCTTCGCCGTCCGCAACTCGGGCGCTATCGCGGTCGTCGAAGGGGCCGGGGACCACGGTTGTGAATACATGACCGGTGGGATCGTTGTGGTTCTGGGAGAAACCGGGCGTAACTTTGCTGCCGGCATGTCGGGCGGTATCGCCTATGTGCTGGACGAAGTGGGGGGATTCGAGAGCCGCTGTAATCTGGCGATGGTCGACCTCGAGCCGGTTGAAGGTGAAGAAGAGGTGATGGAGAGACTGCATCGCTCGGACATCGAGTCCCACGGCATGGTCGATGTGCAGTCGGACATGACCCGAAACGATGCGGAACGTTTGTTCCAGTTGATCCAGAACCATGTGCGCTATACCGCCTCAACGCGCGGCCAGCACATTCTCGATAACTGGGGCGAATATCTCCCGAAATTTGTGAAGGTCATGCCGGTTGAATATCGGCGCGCACTTCAGGAAATGCAGGTTGAGCAAACCGGTGAAATGAACATCGGCATGCGGAGGAACTAATGGGCAAGGTCACAGGTTTTATCGAGATTGAGCGGCACGATCGTACCTACAAGCCTGCCAGTGATCGTATTCGAAACTTCGAGGAATTCGTCATTCCCCTGGAGGAGCGCGATCTGGAGCGTCAGGCTGCGCGTTGCATGGATTGCGGCATTCCGTTCTGTCACAGCGGCTGCCCGGTCAACAATCAGATCCCGGACTGGAATGACCTTGTCTACAATTCGGACTGGGAAGAAGCATCGCGCAACCTGCATTCAACGAACAACTTCCCGGAATTCACCGGTCGAATCTGTCCCGCGCCTTGCGAAGCTGCCTGCACGCTGAACATTGACGACAACCCGGTTACCATCAAGACCATCGAATGCGCGATTGTCGATCGGGCCTGGGAAGAGGGCTGGGTCACCCCGCAGATTCCGGAGACCCGGACAGGCAAGAAGATTGCCATTGTCGGATCGGGTCCGGCCGGGATGGCGGCTGCCCAGCAGCTCGCCCGTGTGGGCCACGATGTGCATCTCTATGAGAAGAACGAAACAGCGGGTGGTTTGCTGCGTTTTGGTATTCCCGATTTCAAGATGGAGAAGCATCTGATCGACCGACGGCTGGAGCAGATGGTGGCCGAAGGCGTCACGCTTCATTGCGGTGTTCATATCGGCGTCGATATGAGTGCGGCAGAACTGGAAGCCAGCCATGATGCGGTGTTGCTCTGCGGTGGCTCCGAAAAGCCGCGCGACCTTCCCGTCGAAGGCCGGGAGCTGGAAGGTGTGCACTTCGCTATGAATTTCCTGCCGCAGCAGAATCGACGCGTCGCGGGCAGCAATCTGGGGGATGTGGAGCCGATCCTGGCCGTACAGAAGCATATCATCGTGATCGGTGGCGGGGATACCGGATCCGACTGCATCGGAACTTCGATTCGTCAGGGGGCGCTGTCCGTTACCCAGCTCGAAATCATGCCCGAGCCGCCGGAAAAGGAAAACAAGGGGCTGAGTTGGCCGCATTGGCCGCTGAAGATGCGAACCTCTTCCAGTCAGGCCGAAGGTGCGGAACGTGATTTTTCTGTGACCACCAACAGCATCGGTGGCGAGAACGGGCACGTTACCCACATCAACTGTCAGCGCGTTGACGAAGAATTCCAACCCATTCCGGGGACTGAATTTGAACTCAAGGCAGATCTCGTGCTTCTGGCGATGGGCTTCGTCAATCCGATTGCCGAAGGCATGCTGACGGAATTGGGTGTGGAACTGGATGCGCGTGGCAATGTGAAGGCCGATACCCGCGCCTACAGCACGTCACGCGACAAGGTTTTCGTCGCGGGTGATATGCGCCGTGGTCAATCACTCGTGGTCTGGGCCATTCGTGAAGGCCGGCAGGCCGCCCGCGCCGTTGACACGTTCCTGATGGGCACGTCGGAACTGCCGCGATAACCGCAGTTTGACGAGGTCGTTCGGAGACGTTTGTCGAGTTCTTTTGGGCTTCCGCATGGCTGGGTCAAGGCCATGTGATCTAAACTTTCGACGGATACCCAAGCCGTCCCGTTTCTGAGACAATTCAAACAGTTGAAGCATCCCGTTTCGCCCCGCAGGGCGGAACGTGGATGTCTATTGCCGAAGAACAGTTAGCAATTTGCCGTTCAGGCAATGTCCATCACGGAGGAAAACATCATCATGAAGAAGTTCACAGCATTGGCCGCCGGTGCCGTTCTGGCGGTTTCGGCCAGCCTCGCGCACGCACAGTCGACCGATTACGTCCTCAGCACAGCCTCGACCGGTGGTACCTACCATCCGGTGGGCACAGCGATCTCGACGCTTACAAAGGTAAAACTGCTGCCGAAGGAAAAATTCAGCCTGTCGGCCGTGAACTCGGCCGGTTCGGGCGCGAACGTGCAGGCGATGGGTGCCGGTACGGCAGATTTTGCCATTTTGCAGGGCCTGTTCGGCTCTTATGCCGCAACTGGTACAGGGCCCGTCACCGCACCGCAGACGAATATCCGCTCGATCACGATGCTCTGGCAGAATGTGGAACAGTTCGTTCTGGCCAACGACAAGGTCAAGACCGGCACCGTGAGTGACCTCATGGGCGTCAAGGGCGAGACGGCCGGGATGGGTGCGAAGAACTCTGGCACGATCGGATCGAACACGGTTCTGCTGTCGGGTCTTGGGCTGGATATTGAGAAGGATTTCAACCTGATCTATGCAGGCTATGGTCCGACTGCGGATGCCATGGCGAACGGCCAGGTCGTTGCGGCGGGGATTCCGTCCGGACCGCCGACCGGGGCTATCACCAAGTTGATGGCATCGAATGAAGGCAAGTTCACCGTTCTCAATGTCACCGAGGCCGAGGCAAAGGCCATGGATGGCGGTCGCAATCTCTGGGTGCCCTACACCATTGAAGCGGGTACCTATCCTGGTCAGGACAAGGCGATCGAAACGATTGCGCAGCCGAACTTCCTAGCTGTGAACGCAGATGTCGATGAGAATCATGTCTATCTGCTGACGAAGACCATGTACGAAAACCTCGCATTCCTGTCGGCGATCCATCCGGCCACGAAGGCGATGGCGGTGGAGAAGGCCATGGCAGGTCTGCCAGTGCCGCTGCACCCGGGTGCTGCGCGTTACTACAAGGAAGTCGGCCTCGAAGTGCCGGCGCGTCTGATGGCCCAGTAGGCTGATGCAGGTGTAGTTCGAAAAGTCGGGAGCGGAAGACAGCATCTTCCGCTCCCATTTTTCTTTTGGGGGGCAGTATATGGTGGATGTCAGTGGAACCGCAGCGGTGAAGTCGTCGGACGGCGATGATTTCGCGCCTCCCAGCGGCAGTCGGCAGTACCTGCTCTCGTTGAATGGGCTGGGCTGGAATCCCCTAAGGTGGGCGGTCGTCATGTTCGCCGCCGGATTTGCCATCTGGCACATTCTGACCAATGTCTGGTTGATTGAGCCGGGTTTCTGGCAGAACGCAATCCACTATGGTGGCTTCGCCTTTCTGGCATCGGTGACTTTCAGTGTATTCGGGAAATATGCAAACAGACACTGGGCGCTCGTTTTTGATGTCGCCTACGGGGTGATCGTGGCGGCTTCAGCGCTCTGGATTGCTTCGGCAGAGAGTGGAATTTACGAACGCTCGCTGGCTGATACGGGCCAGCCGATCCAGTTCCGTGTCTCGGACTGGATAGCCGGGCTGATTCTGGTCTTCTCGGCAATCGACTTTTCGCGCCGCATTGCAGGTTGGGTGATCCCCATCCTGATCATTCTCGCGCTATCCTACATTCTGTTTTTGGGCGCATATCTTCCCGGCGTGTTCCGCTTTGCGAGTTTGCCGATCGACAATGTGCTGTTCCGGACCCTGTACAACGATGAGGGCATGCTGGGCATCCTGGCGCTGATTTCCTCGTCCAGTATTACCTTGTTCATGATTTTTGGCGGCTTCCTTGTTGTCTCGGGAGCAGGTGATTTCGTTATCGAACTCTCCAAGGTCGTTGCAGGCCGGACCCGTGGCGGGGCGGCGTTTGTGGCGGTGATTTCATCCGCACTGACCGGAACGATCAGCGGCTCGGCAATCGCAAACACGGCTTCGACCGGTGTGATCACCATTCCTCTGATGAAGTCGAACGGGTTCCGCGCCAAATTTGCCGCAGGCGTTGAGGCAGCGGCATCCACAGGCGGGCAGCTCATGCCGCCGATCATGGGGGCAGGGGCTTTCGTGATGGCCAGCTATACCTCTATTCCCTATGGCACGATTGTCGCGGTCTCGGTTGTACCGGCGTTGCTGTATTTTCTCTCCGTCGCCTTTATCGTGCGCATTGAGGCGGTCAAACATCAGGTCGGCAATGAGATCGATCTCGTGGTCAATCGCGGAAAGCTGATATCGGGCGCGCTTGTCTTCGTATTGCCGCTCGGGGTCATGGTCTGGCTCCTGATGACAGGCGTCACGCCCAGTTTTGCCGCCTCCTGGGCAATCGCGACCCTTGTCCTTGTATCCTGGGTCACGACAATTCTGGCCAAATTGGTTGGAAGTGACACCTTCGAGCCGGTATCCATGGGACCGACGAAAATCACGGAAGCACTCGTCAGCGGCATCCAGACCTCGATCATGACCGGCATTCTTCTGGTCGCGATCGGTATCGTGAACAACGCCGTCGTCACCAGTGGCGTGGGAAATGGGATCTCGATCATGATCGCCCAGTGGTCGCAGGGGTCCATCATTTTTGCGATTGCGCTGATTGCCCTGGCTTCGCTCATTCTCGGGATGGGGCTTCCCGTGACGGCGGCCTATATCATTCTGGCCAGCCTGACGGCCCCCGCGCTGGCTGGTATTCTTGCCGATACCACCATCCTCGATCAGCTTGTGTTGGGGATTTCCGATCCCGCCAAGGCGGCGCTTTTTGCGCTGGTCGACAGTCCCCATGTCGCGCTTGTGGCAGAGGGGATGACCCGTGAGCAGGCCGTGGCGCTGATGGGGGCGATGCCGTTCGAGTTGGCGCTGGTGATCCGCCCCGCTATCGTGGACCCGGCACTGCTCACCACCTTCCTGCTGACAGCGCATCTGATCGTGTTCTGGCTCAGTCAGGACAGCAATGTCACCCCGCCGGTCTGTCTGGCGGCATTCACGGCTGCGGGAATCGCCGGGTCGAAACCGATGGCGACCGGCTTCCAGTCCTGGAAGATCGCCAAGGGGCTTTATATTGTTCCGCTGATGTTTGCCTACACGCCGCTGATTTCGGGCGAGTGGTACGAGGTCATGCAGATCGGCTTCTTCGGCCTGTTCGGCATCTATGCCACGAACGCGCTGATCCAGTTCTATTCGGAAGGCCCGCTGAACCTGTTCACGGTGCCGATGCTGATTGTCGGAGCGGCGGGGGCCTATTGGCCGCTGAACCTGCAAGCCAATATTGGTGGTGCTGTTCTTGTGTTGGCCGTGATTTTCCTGTCCACCCGCGCGCTCAAGCGACAGCTTGGCGCAACGGGTGTTGTCAGGAATCCGTGACTGCGGCAGTTCTGACTAGGTCAGGTATTTGTTGAACCAGGCAATCGTCCGGTCCCAGGCGAGCTCGGCCATCTTCTCATCGTATCGCGGTGTTGAATCGTTGTGGAAGCCGTGGTTTGCGCCTTCGTAGATATAGGCCTCGTAGGTCTTGTTGTTGGCCTTGAGCGCAGCCTCATAGGCTGGCCAGCCCTCATTGATACGCGTGTCGAGTTCGCCAAAATGCAGCAGGAGTGGTGCCTGAATACGCGGCACGTCTTCGGCCTTTGCCTGTCGTCCGTAGAATGGCACCGAGGCATTGAGTTCGGGATAGGCCACGGCCAGCGCGTTACACACGCCGCCGCCATAGCAGAACCCTACGGCCCCGACCTTGCCCGTTGAATCATCCCGCGCGGCCAGGTGTTCATAACCGGCAAAGAAGTCGTTCATCAGCTTGGTGCCGTCGACCTGCTTCTGAAGCTCTCGGCCATCGGCATCATTGCCGGGGTAGCCGCCCACAGACGTCAATCCATCGGGCGCCATCGCCATGAATCCGGCTTTGGCAACGCGACGTGCGACGTCCTTGATATAGGGGTTCAGGCCACGGTTTTCATGGATCACCAGAACCGCGGGAAGTTTCCCTGCGGCATTGGCTGGCTTCACCACGTATGCATCGACATCACCATTGCCATTGGGTGAGCTGTAGGTTTCGTAGGTCGCCTTGATGTTGGGATCGTTGAAGGAGACCTGCTCGGCCATCGCATAGTCTGGCTTGAGCATGTTGAACAGGGCCACTGCGGTAACACCACCCACCGCATAGCGCCCGGCGCGTTCCAGAAACTCACGCTTTGAGATCTTGCCGTGCGCGTAGAAGTCGTAAAGGTCGAGAAGTTCCTGGTCGAAGTCTTTTGCGGTCAGTCTGGTCATGGAGTGCCTCTTTCTCAGCAATGCACGTTGTTCAACGAGTTGTTGTCGAAACGGGCGGCAAGACCCATATCTTGCAGGTTAGACTTGATATGTTACGACGTGAAGATATTGGTGGATCAACACGTGGATGTGATCTGGTCAAAGATGCATACGGGAGTAAGAGAATGAGCGAAAAAACCGAACGCGCGGTTCTGGCCGGTGGCTGTTTCTGGGGCATGCAGGATTTGATCCGGAAGATGCCCGGGGTTGTCTCGACCCGTGTCGGCTATACCGGCGGCGATGTTCCCAACGCGACCTATCGCAATCACGGCAGTCACGCCGAAGGTATCGAGATTATGTTCGATCCTGACAAGCTCAGCTACCGGGAAATTCTGGAATTCTTCTTCCAGATTCACGATCCCTCGACGCCCGACCGGCAGGGGAATGACATGGGGCCGTCCTATCGCTCGGGCATCTACTATGTGGACGATGCCCAGAAGGGCGAAGCCGTGCGCACCATCGCGGATGTGAATGCCTCGGGCCTGTGGCCGGGCAAGGTGGTGACGGAACTCGAGCCAGTTGGCGAATTCTGGGAAGCTGAAGCCGAACACCAGGATTATCTGGAGCGCTACCCGCATGGTTACACATGCCATTTCGTGCGCCCCAACTGGAAGCTGCCACGGCGTGAAGACGCGGCCTGAGCGCGTAGGTCTGGGGGGCGGCTGCCACTGGTGTACCGAAGCCGTCTTTCAGGCGCTTCGCGGCGTTGGGGATGTGGCCCAGGGTTTTGTGCGTTCGCACGCACCGCATAACACCTGGTCTGAGGCGGTGGTGGTCACCTTTGATCCAGATGTGATTGATCTGCAGACCCTGATTGAAGTTCACCTGCGGACCCATGCGAGCACCTCCCGGCACAAGATGCGCGGAAAGTACCGGAGCGCGGTCTATAGCTTTGATGATCGGCAGGCCCGGGTGGCGTCGGAAGCCTTGCAGAACTTGCAGGCCGGATTTTCAGAGCCTCTGGTCACACGCGTGCTGCGCCATGCTGGCTTTCGCCCGTCCGACCCGCGCTTCCACGACTACTATGCGACGGATCCCGACAGGCCGTTTTGCCGCACCTATATCGATCCGAAACTGCGATTGATTCGCGAAGCCTATTCCAGCCTCGTCCTGACGGAGGATCAACTTCGCGTGTCGGGTGCGCGCTGATTGGTCTGGCCGCTAGACTTCTTCCGGTAAAGATCTGGCGTGATCGTCGGGAGACTGCGCTTCGATGAATACATCGCTGATAGCGGGAAACCGTGCCTTGATCTGCGTTTCCAGCGAGGTCACCGTTGCTTCGATATCCTGTTTGTCGGTGTTGTCCCGAAACGAAACGCTCAGGTTTGCAAGGATGTTGTAAGGCCCCAAATGCAGCGTTCTCAGTTCGTTGATGGAAGCCACGGCAGGTGCTTTGCGCACGATGTCACGGATTGCATCGATGGTTGATGCGCGTGCGGACTCGCCCGTCAGCAGGCTTTTGGTTTCCCAGGCGAGCCCGACGGCTGTTGCCGCCAAAATTACCGCGATGACAATCGAGGCGGCCGCATCGGCCCATGCCAGCCCCAGATACTGGGTCGCAAGTAGGCCGATGAAGGCGGCGACCAGACCCAGCATTGCTGCTGTATCCTCGAACAGCACGGTGAACACCGTCGGGTCCTTTGAACGGCGGACCTCCTGGAAGAGGGAGTGATCACCGCGGACGCGGTTGAACTCCCGGTAGGCGATGCTCCATGCAACACCCTCGAAAACGATGGCGGCACCCAGTACCGCGTAGTTGACCATGAAGTTGGTGACCGGATGCGGGTCGGCGATTTTTGTGATTCCCTCATAAAGAGAAATGCCGGCGCCCAGCCCGAAAATCAGGATCGCGACGACAAACGCCCAAAAATAAAGTTCCATGCCGTACCCGAACGGGTGTCCGGGGTCGGCTGGTCGTTTTGCGCGTGCGATGCCAAGCAGCAGAAGGCCTTGATTCCCGGTGTCGACCAGAGAGTGGATCGCTTCCGAGATCATGGCCGAGGAGCCTGTGTAAGTACCTGCTGCGAACTTGGTCACACATATCAGGCTGTTGCCTGCCAGTGCGGCGTAAATGACTTTCTTCGAACCACCTTGGGCTGCCATCTTCAATCTTTCCCGTGAATTCCTGCTGTGCGTGGAACCTAACATGTTCATGGGCGGTTCCCGCGAACTAGCTCGGAACTCCCGGCACCATGGGGCGTCAAACCTTTGAAGGACAACCGACCAGTGGTCGCTTCATGACGCTTTCAACGATGTTGACGTTTCACAGAATTGCGGGCGCATCTGCCATAAGCATCGCGGCGGGCTTTCACAGGAAAGGCGAAGCTTCAGGTCCCGCAGAAGGTCTGATAGGGCACCGAGGCTTGCGGGCCGGGCATCGCGTAGTCCTGTTGGCCATCAGCTTCCCGGTAGGGATCGCTGACAATGCGCAGCAAACTGGTGAAGGCGGACATGTCCCCATCTTCGACAGCGGATGCCAGTGCTTCCTCGACCTTGTGATTGCGGGGGATATAGATCGGATTGACCTGATCCATCTGCTGCGCGCGTATCTCGGGTGCGATGTCGTCCTGCGCCAGCCGGGCGCGCCAACGCTCGAGCCACGCATTGATCCCGGTCAGGCCGCTGAACAGGTTCTGGACCGGGATAGCATTCCCGCGCACTGCATCGGACAGGCGCCGGAAGGTCAGTGTGAAGTCTGCACCACCCTGTTCCATCGCTGCGAGAAGTTCGTTGACCAGTTCAACATCGTCCGGCGCCACGCTTGTCAGTCCGAGCTTGGCCCGCATGGCCGCAATCGCATGTTCTTCATAGGTGTCGGGAACCGTGTTGATCATCTCGGTCAGAATTTCGACGGCCTGATCCTTGTCGTCGCTGACGAGCGGAATAAGGGTTTCGGCCAGCCGTGCCAGGTTCCAGGCCATGACGGCAGGCTGGTTGCCATAGGCGTAACGTCCCTGAGTGTCGATGGAACTGAAGACGGTCTGGGGTGACGTGGCATCCATGAAGGCGCAGGGGCCATAATCTATGGTTTCGCCCGAGATGGTCATGTTGTCCGTATTCATGACGCCGTGGATGAAGCCGAGGCTCATCCATTTGGACACAAGTACGGCCTGTGCATTCGCGACAGCCAGCAGGAAAGCCAGATACGGGTTCTCGGCCCCGGAGACTTCAGGATAGTGCCGTTCAATCGCATAATCGGCGAGAGCACGAACCTGTTCGACCTCGCCACGCGCAGCAAAATACTGGAATGTCCCCACGCGCAGATGGCTTGCGGAGACGCGGGTCAATACCGCGCCGGGCAGGGGTGTTTCCCGGTAGACGGTTTCTCCTGTCGCGACCGCGGCAAGCGCGCGGGTGGTCGGAACGCCGAGGGCGTACATAGCCTCACCGATCAGGTATTCGCGCAAGACCGGCCCCAGGGCGGCCTTCCCATCCCCCGAACGCGAGAAGGGCGTACGGCCCGACCCCTTGAGCTGGATATCCCGGCGTTTGCCGTGACGGTCGATGACTTCGCCGAGAAGCAGCGCCCGTCCGTCACCGAGTTTGGGGGAGAACCCCCCGAACTGATGCCCGGCATAGACCTGCGCGAGCGGCGCGGCACCTTCGGGAACCTGGTTGCCGGCAAAGATGGCTGTCCCGGCTTCAGAATTCAGAGCTACGGGGTCGAGGCCCAGTTCTTCGGCCAGCGCCACGTTGAGTTGCAGCAGGACCGGGGCTTGGGCGGCTTCGGCCTGCCAGGCGACAAAACACCCCTCCAACTGACGAGAGAAGCTGTTGTCGAAACCGAATTGCGGAAGCGCGGGGCTATGGGTGTCCATGATTTGCCTTCCCGGTGGCTGAGACTTCAGAAGGTGGTCTTCGGCCCCGATTTGTCCAGTCTAGGCCGGGCCGTTGCCCGATGCGGGAAGTTCTGAGGGAAGGCGGATATGCTCCCGGGTGATCGACGGGATGTCCGCCACACCCAGAACGGCCATGGTGCGCATGATTTCGGATTCGAGAATTTCGAGCGCCCGACTGGCACCTGCCTCACCGGCCGCGCCGACCCCGTAAAGTGTGGCGCGTCCGATCGCCACAATGTCGGCGCCCAGCGCGAGCGCCTTCAGAACGTCACTGCCGCGCCGCACACCACTGTCGGCGATGATCGTCAGCTTGTCGCCAGCCGCCGCCGCGATTGCGGGCAAGGCATCCCAAGGGGTGATGGCGGTGTCGTTGGTGTTGCCGGCATGGTTGGATACGAAAATACCATCGGCGCCGCATTCTGCCGCCATGAGGGCGTCTTCGGGATGGAGAATTCCCTTCACCAGAAGCTTGTGGGGCCAGGCATCGCGAATGCGCCGCAGGTAATCCCAAGTCATGGACTCATTCCGGTTCAGGAAGCTAGAGGACTTGGCGGAGACATAGCCGGTGGCTTCGGCCTTGTCCTCGGGCGGGATATGGATGTTCGTGAAGGCGGGGAGCCGACCCTCGGCGAGATAGTAGCGGCCCGCCGTGCCGACCAGCCAGCGGGGATGCCGGATACTGTCGACGGCGGTTTTCATTGTGACCTTGGGCGGGAAAACCAGCCCGTTGCGCACGTCAATCTCGCGATTGTTGTAGACGGGTGAATCCACAGTCACGACAAGGCCTTCAAACCCGGCATCGAGCGCCCGTTTGATGGTGACAAAGGCTGCCTCCGCGTTACGCCAGACATAGAGTTGGAACCACTGGGTGCCGCCGCCATTGGCGTGGACCTTCTCCATGTCCGTGTTTGATGTGCTGGCCAGCGTGAAGGGGATGTTCGCTTTGGCTGCTGCGCGGGCAAGTTCTGTTTCCCCGCGATACCAGACGAAGCCAGCAGGACCGGTCGGCCCGATCATCAGGGGCAGGCCGTGGGTCTTGCCGAACAGATTGACCCTCGTGTGGCGTTCGGAGACATCGCGCATCACACGCGGCATCAGCTTGATCCGGTCCAGTGCTGCACGGTTGTCGCGCATGGCGATCTGGTCTTCGCTGCCCTTGTCGCAAAAATCGAACAGCGCCTTTGTCAGCCGGCGCTTGGCCATGCGGCGGAGGTCTTCGATGTTCAATGCTTTGCGCGAAAGATCTGCCACTTGGGGTCTCCGGGAAATTCGTCTTGTCTGTGAGGCGGAAGATACTGCCCGATCGGGATTCCATCGAGAGACTGCCTATCACGGAGCAGTATTACTGCGCCATTGCTGTATCGCATTGATCTTGCCGCGCCGTCTTCATCGGGCGCATGCTTTCAGCGTATCGGAATGACGGTTACATCGGAGGACCCATGAGCGACATCATCGAAATGAGCCAGGACGAGATGCGTGCGCGTATCGCGCGATTTGCAGATCAGCAGGGCAACACACAACTGATGATTACCCAGAGCATTCCCGGTTTTCAGCGCGACATCTACAGCGTTATTGGAAAAGGTGTATCCGAGGACGCAGGAACTCAGCCGGGCATTGTCGATTCCACCGGATTCAATGTGGCCTATGTGGGGGCCGAGCCCGACAACGGTTCGGCCATGCATACCCACAATGAAGAGGTGGAGGTTTTCATGCCCATCTCGGGGCAATGGGCAATCTACTGGAATGAAGGCGATGCCATGGAAGAGGTCGTGCTCGGCCCCATGGATTGCATTTCAGTTCCGGAGAAGGTGATGCGACGCTTCAAGAATGTCGGTGACACCTATGGCTACTTGCTGGTGATTATCGGCGGGACGGAAAACTCAACGGTGTCCCGGCCACAATCGGTCATTGACGCGGCGGCGGCGGCCGGGTTGAGGCTGGGTGCGGACGGCAAAATGGTTCCGGCAGGAGAATAGGCTACTAGGTCGCAGACGGACCCATGGCCGCTTCAAGTGCGCGCCGGAACGGCGCGGCGAGGGCAACCGATTTCGAGGTTTCGGGGTCGAACTGTACGGTCACGATTTCGGCCGTTGCCACGCATTTGCCGTTCTGAAAAACCCCCTGGCCCAGGCCATAGGATGATCCGCCGATCCGGGTGACGACCGTGCCGATTTCCACATCGCCAGGGTAATGTGCGGGTGCGTGATAGTTCGCAGCAAACTTCACCACAGCGAAACCCGACAGCGTATTGCCGGCAACCTCGGTCAGGCGCTGCAGGCGAAAGCCCACGCGACCATCCTCGAAGTACTGATTGATGGCACCGTTGTTGACGTGATTGTTGGGGTCCAGGTCGCCATAACGCACGCTGACGGTTGTCCAGACAGCGAAGGAGTCGCGGGCGGTAAGGTCGGTCATGATCGCTATCTTCTCTTGGAAACGGATATTCGGGGAACTGGTATTTGGTTTTGCTGATACAGCATATAACGTGAGATTGGGATCGGGTCGATCCGTCGACAAAAGGGGAAGCAACATGCCGACAGCGAATATCCGGGGCGTCAATCTTCGATATCAGATCATTGGAGATGAAGGTCCTTATGTCACCCTGATCACCGGTGGTCGCCGCGGGTTTGACGAATTCGTGCCGCTGGCCGAGAAGGTCGCGGCCCATGGTTTTCGCGTGCTGCTGCATGACCGGCGCAATACCGGCGCATCCGATATCAGCATGCAGGGAAACGAGGTCGAGGAAGCGGTCTGGGCCGATGATCTCAACGAACTGCTGCATCATCTTGGGGCGGCCCCGGCATTCATTGGCGGCTCGTCCTCAGGCGCGAGAACAGCATTGATGTTCGGGCTCCGGCATCCCGAAACGGCGCGTGGCCTTTTGCTGCTCCGGGTATCCGGCGGGGCTTTTGCTGCCGCGCGACTGCCGGAGAACTACTACGAACAGTTCATCCGTATCGCGCGTGATGGTGGCATGGAGGCGATCTGTCAGACGCCGGAATATGGCGAGCGGATTACGGCCAATCCGGAAAATCGCAAACGGCTGATGGCGCTGACGGCCGAGGAATTCATCGATATTCAGACCCGTTTGCGCGATCTCTTCGTGGCGGGCGCAGACCTGCCGGTCTTTGGCGTGACCGAAGCCGAGCTCAATTCGATCAAGCTGCCCGCAATCGTGATCCCCGGGAACGACAAGATTCACGATTCCCGCAGCGGGCGTGCCGTCCACACGATGATCCCGGGCAGTGAAATACACGTGCTTCCGATGGAAGATCAGGATGTGCCGGTGGTGCCGTTCGAGGACTGGGAAGCCCATGAACCCGAGATCGCAAAGGTTCTGGCCGACTTCATGGTGCGGCAGGCGGCCTGACGCGGAAGGTCAACTCGTGGCCAGGACCAGATTTTTGATGACCGGATAGATCTGACGTTCCCAACGCTTGCCGCTGAATGTTCCGTAATGGCCGACACCGGCCTGCAGGTGGTGGCGTCGAAGATGCGGGCGCAGACTGGCGCAGATCTCGTGGGCGGCCGCCGTCTGTCCGACCGAGCAGATATCATCACGTTCGCCCTCTACCGTGAGAAGGGCTGTGCGCTGGATAACGCGCGGGTCGATCTTCCGGCCCCGGACCACCAGTTCGCCCTTGGCGAGAAGTGCGTCCTGGAAAACTGTCTTCACGGTCTCGATGTAGAATTCCGCTGGCATGTCGAGCACGGCACAGTATTCGTCATAGAAATCCGTAATCGCCTTGGCTTCGTCTTCGCGCCCATTGGCGAGGTGATCGTAAAGCTTCTCATGGGTTTCCGTATGCTTCTCCGCATTCATCGACATGAAGGCGAGCAGCTGCACGAAACCGGGGTATACGCGGCGTTTTGCGCCCGCATATCGCTTCGGGACTTCGGCAATCAGATTGCGCTCGAACCATTCGATCGGTTTCGACATGGCCAACTCGTTGACGGCGGTCGGGTCGATGCGGGTATCAATGGGGCCGGCCATCAGCGTCAGGCTCAGCGGTGAAGCCGGATTGCGATCCTCTTCCATGATGGAAACCGCCGCCAGTGCCTGCACACAGGGCTGGCAAACAGCGAGCACATGAGAGTCCGGTCCAAGCGCTTCCAGACAGGCGATGATGTAGTCCACATAATCATCAAAGCCGAACGCACCCTCGGACACGGGAACATTGCGCGCGTTTTTCCAGTCCGTGATGTAGACGTCATGGTCAGACAGCAATGTCTGAACGGTGTGGCGCAAAAGCGTGGAGAAGTGGCCGGAAAGGGGCGCAACAACCAGAATGCGTGGCTGTTTCTCGACGCCGTCCTTGGCAAAATGCAGCAAGTCGCAGAACGGAAGTGACAGGCTGATTTCCTCGCGGACGGGGACCATTTCATGATCCACCAGAGCTTCGACAATCTGGTAGGGCGGGCGATCATGTGACAGGCGCGCGCGGGCTGTCATTTGCCAGGTCGCCGTGGCCTTTCGACCGGTATAGGTGTGGCGAAACCCTGGGATTGTATGGGCCATCGAATTGGCCAGCAGGGCCATGCCACGGATTGGTGCAAGGGCGTCGGCGTAGTTCTGATAAGCTTGATAGATCATACGATATTACCCGGTCGGGCGGGTCTTTGACCGCCTGCTGATCTCGCGAATCGCTGAGGTGACTCGATGGCCGGGAAGGCTAGTGTTTATTGAAGTGCAGCGCAATATCGAGCATTGTGCAATGCAACAAGGGGTGACGCATGACGCAAACACGAACCAGACAACCCGGTCGGACCAAAAAGTCCGAAACACCGGCTGTCTTGACGATTTCAAGCCGGACCTATTCGTCCTGGTCACTGCGGGGATGGCTGTTGTGCCAGCTGGCAGGTTTGAAAGTCGACGAAGAGGTCGTGTCGATCGACGATCCTGATGTCCGCTCGGAATTGTTGCTCCTTGCGCCATCGGTGCTGGTGCCGCGTCTCGATCACAATGGGGTCAGCGTCTGGGATGTCCTGGCGATCGCCGAGTATCTGGCCGAGCTGTTTCCGAAATCTGGAATGTTGCCCAAGGATCCCGTGGCCCGTGCGCATTGCCGGTCGATCTCCGGTGAGATGCATTCCGGCTTTTACAATCTCCGATCTGCACTTCCGATGAATCTGAAGTCGAAATACAAGAATTTCAAAATCTTTGCCGGTGCCCACCCGGATATCGAACGGGTTCAGGCGATCTGGGCGGAATGTCTGGATACCTATGGCGGCCCGTTCCTGTTTGGCAAACCGACAATCGCCGATGCCATGTATGCGCCGGTGTGCACACGGTTTCGGACCTACAACGTGCCGATAACGGGCAAGTCCCGAAAATATTGCCAAACCATCTTCCAATGGGAGCCGATGGCAGAATGGGTGTCGGCGGCGAAAAAAGAGCCCGAAGAGATGGAAGAACTGGATATGGAGTTCTAGGAACTTCGTCGCGCCGATACCGGATTCAGTGATGGCGGGTGCTCAGGACCAAAACGCATCATTCGACAATATCGAATTATTGATCATCAATAATTTGATTATGATGATCTGATCCAAGGCGTAGAACAGCTTGATTGCAATGCGCTGTGACAATTTGAGGGATCGCCACCATGTCTGTTGCTGAAAACCTTGAGCGCATCCCGCTTTCCGGCCCGGACGTCTGGATGGGAGAAACAGCGCAGTCCACCGATGCGTGGATACATCCGTTTTCGCAGGACGAAATCGCAGAGATCGACGCTGCATACCGGAGCGCGTGCGCTGCCGGTGCCACCCTCGCGACCCTGACTCGCGAGCAGTTTCCCTTGCCGCGTGTCAGCAAAATCCTGACCAGGGTGCAGCAGGAACTGGACGCGGGATGGGGGCTGTATCTGCTGCGCGGTATTCCGGTGGAGCGCTACAGCAAGGACGAGCTGCGGTTCATCTACTGGGGGCTCGGCCTGCATCTCGGGACCGCTGTGTCCCAGAGTAAACGCGGTGACGTGCTCGGGGATGTGCGCGATCTTGGTACCGGGCTGGATGGGCCAAAATTCAGGGGGTACACAAGCGCGGGAGAGCTGACCTATCACGCTGACGCCGCGGATGTGACCGGGCTGTTCTGCCTTCAGCCGGCCAAACGCGGGGGGCTCAGCCGTATTGTCAGCACCTCGGCAATCCACAATGAAATACTGCGCACGAGGCACGATCTTCTCGAGGTGCTGTACCAGCCCTATTACTGGAGCTTTCAGGGCAATGAATTGCCCGGTACCCCGCCGCATTATGAGCAGCCGGTCTTCACCATGCACAAGGGACGGTTCGCCGCCCGCTACACCCGTACACATATGCGTTCGGCCCAGATGATGGACCATCTGCCCAAGATGACGGCTGCACAGGGCGAGGCGCTCGATCTGATCGACGAAATCTGTGCGCGGCCGGAGTTTCAGCTCACCATGATGTTTCAGCCGGGTGACATCCAGTTCCTGAACAATCATCTGATGCTGCATATGCGCACCGAGTTCGAGGATTACCCGGAACCCGCGCGGCGTCGGCATCTGATGCGTCTCTGGTTGGCCTTGCCCAATGGGCGGGAACTGTCTCCGGCCTTTGCGCCTTTCTATCGCGATACCCGGGCGGGCGCCGTCCGTGGTGGCCACCCCGGACATGGGGACGAGATCGTCTTCGAGACCGCATAGGGCGAAAGATGGCCGAGATCAGCGATACGCCGGGACGCGGGACGGGCCTGCTTGCCATCTTCTGCGACCTTGATGTGGATGATCGAGCTGATTTCCGGCCTTGGCTGATCGAGGATATGTTTCCCGCGCGCATGCAGATTGGTTTCAACGCCTGTGCAAGCTATGACCGAGTGGCAGGCGAGGGGCAGCAATTCCTGACATTGTACGAAATGCCCAGCCTGGGGCATCTCTATGGCGAGGCGTATCAGGGGCTGCGCCGAGTTCGAAAACCCCGGGACGCGGCCTATCACGAGAAGTTCTGCAATCCCGAGCGCTACACGCTTGCCTGGACCGGGCCGGAGCTTGCCTCAGTTGATCGGATAGACGCGAGCCCGGGGGAATTCATTCGTGTCGACCGGTTCAATCTGGACCCGGCGTCGGTACAGAATTTCAATATTCAGTTTGCCACTCGACACCTGCCGGCAATGGCTCAGTCCGAAAATGTGATTCGTCTCCGCCGTTACCTGTCGATGGAGGGTTCGCCATCCCATTTCTTGCTGCGCGAATATGCGGAAGGTGCTGAATATCAGGACCCTCTCTGGCAGGACTTGGGCGAAGACGTAAAGGAACTTCGCTCCGCCCTTTATCGGCGTGTCATTGCGAACCGATAAATAGTCCTGCTCAGATGGTCGGCTTTGGTGGGCGAGACCGGTTACTTAGACGACGCCGAAGGCGAGCATCGCATCGGCGACCTTCTTGAAGCCCGCGATATTCGCGCCTTTTGCGTAGTCGATATAACCATCCTCGCCACGTGCGTATTCCAGACAGTTACCGTGGATGTCTCGCATGATGTCGCGCAGGAGCTTCTGAAGTTGGTCAGCGCTCCATGAGATACGGGCGCTGTTCTGACTCATCTCGAGACCCGAAACCGCAACGCCGCCGGCATTGGCGGCCTTCGCAGGACCAAACAGCACCTTTGCGTCACGGAAGACTTCCACGCCTTCATTGACCGTCGGCATGTTAGCGCCCTCGGCAAGCGCCTTCAGACCGTTCTTGACCAGAATTTCAGCTTCTTCCTTGCTGATTTCGTTCTGGGTTGCGCATGGCAATGCAAGATCACAGGGAACCGACCACGGGCGTTTGCCCTCATGGAACTCGGCGCCCTTGAACTCCTTCACATAGTCGGAAATGCGGCCACGGCGGTGGGTCTTGTGTTCCTTGACCCAGTCGATCTTCTCTGCGGTGATGCCGTCGGGGTCGTAAATGAACCCGCCGGAATCCGAGAGCGTGACAACCTTGGCGCCGAGTTCTGTGGCCTTTTCAGCGGCATGGGTTGCCACATTTCCTGATCCGGACACCAGAACAGTCTTGCCGTGGAATCCGTCACCGGCTTCCGAGAGCATGTCTTCCATAAAGTAGACAGCGCCGTAGCCGGTTGCCTCGGTGCGAACTGTCTGACGTCAGCGCCTATGGAACAAATTAGCGGGATTGCATAAGAGAGGATTTCTGGTTCATCGGCAGAGACCGAAGGGAACGAAGATGAGACAGAAATCGCAGA
>Ga0208414_1000395_pt1 | contig 46430 bp, 41 predicted proteins | sample AntAceMetag02UKE_FD_184770 | JGI IMG/M metagenome (GOLD analysis project Ga0208414, IMG submission 184770) | Saline lake microbial communities from Ace Lake, Antarctica - Antarctic Ace Lake Metagenome 02UKE (SPAdes) (version 2) | ecosystem: Environmental > Aquatic > Non-marine Saline and... | reverse complement strand
GACGGGGTGTTGTTCAGGAGAAAGTTGGTGGTGGTGGAGTAAGGAACTAAGAGTAATAGGAGTAGATAAAGAAAAGGCCGAAAGGCCTTTTTTTATTTGTAATTTGTGCTTTTAAAAGTGAATCAATACCTTCAATTTCTAAAAACCACCTTTTAATTATTCATCCCCTACGTTGCTTATCCTTTATACGCTCAGTATTAAATTTGAACAAAACATTCTGTATGCCTGAAGAGTGTGGAGAAGGTTTTGAAGTGTATTTGCAAGAAGCAATACAATTTAATTGTCCTTTAACAGAATACTAAGCATTAAAAATTAGGATTATGAAAAAGATTTATGTGTTTCTGATTATCAGTTTGTATTTTATGAGTGGCAAAGCACAAATCATATTTGAAACACAACAACAGGTAGATTCTTTTGTGCAGGTAATGGATACTTCAATAGATAATCATTATCACTTTTACTACGATAATATGTTGCCCGAATCGGAGCGCATTACAGATTTATCCGGCTTTGGCGAAGATGGACGGATGTTTATTAGACTCTTTTATTTCCCGGTTTCAGACATACCTTGGTTTAAATCCTTTCATCAAGGACAGTTGTACTTTATAAACATGCCGAACCTCAAAACGTTTTCGGCGTTAAAAAATATCGAATTGTGTATAGTTGGAATTAACAACTGTCCTGCTTTAACATTTTTTCCACCGCCGGGTTTTTTTAAACACAATGCCGAACTAAGGATTACCAACCAAAATATGGAGCAGTTCGAACTTCGCTTTAAAGAAGCTGAGTATAAGCGAGACGGTACTTTTAATAAAGTGTTTTTTTACAATAACAAAATACGTCGCCTTATAATTGAAGACATTAAAGGAGCGGCGCAGAATATTATGGTTACAAATGACAGCACCATGCGTTACCTCGAAGTAAATTCTTCGGCTTTTCAAGATATTGATATTAAAGATAATCCTTTATTGGATAGTATAATAGGTTTTAACAAAACAGAGACTATTGTTGGTCTAGTCACTAATAACCCAAAACTTACTGATTTATGTGCCATGCGATACGGCTGGGATAATCATTACCAAAGCCTACCACAGCGAGATAAAGACAACTTTAATACCTCACGTATAGGTGGCAACGGCATCGGAGCCAGTACTTATGAAGAAATGCTGGCCACCGACTGTTCTTGGATGGCAGATACGTTTACCACGGTAGCCGAGAAAAAAGGCATTTCTCACTTGCAGTTGTATCCCAACCCAGTAAGCAGGAGTATGGGTTCGGTTACTTTAGAAATAGGTAGCGATAAAACTTTAAACTCACTCCATATTTCCAACCTTCGAGGGCAACACGTATATGCAAGTGAAAGAAATACAAATATTAGTTTAGAAATTGATATTTCAGATTTTGCCATTGGCTTGTATGTGCTGCATATGGTAGATGTTGAAGGACTTCACACCAAAAAGAAGTTGGTTGTTGTGGACTAAGGTTTTAAAGGCAAAAAATAGCAGAAAACGGCACGAAACATTTAGGTTTTTTGCAAAAAATAATGACCTGATAATACACCAAGCTAACCTAGAATAAAGCCTAAATTTGTGGAGCAACAATTATAAACATTGCCACAATAAATTTATGAGTGATTTCATCAAACACGAATGCGGTATCGCCCTCATTCGATTACTCAAACCACTAGACTACTACCAGAAAAAATACGGAACTGCTCACTACGGCCTCAACAAATTGTACTTGCTAATGGAAAAGCAGCACAATCGCGGTCAAGATGGAGTAGGAGTGGCAAACATTAAACTCGATGTTGCCCCAGGTAAACGATATATTTCGCGTCAGCGATCTATTTCTAACAAACCCATTCAAGACGTTTTCGAACACATTTATAAGCGATTTGAAGAACGTATTGGAGAAAACCATGAGTTAGGAAAAGATCCTTATTGGTTAAAAGAAAATGCACCTTTTAGTGGTGAGCTTTTCTTAGGACATTTACGTTATGGCACTTATGGCAACAACGCTATAGAAGCTTGCCATCCTTTTTTAAGACAAAACAATTGGAAGACCAGGAACTTAGTTATAGCTGGAAACTTCAATATGACTAATGTTGACGAGCAATTTGATCTATTGGTGAAGTTGGGCCAACACCCAAAAGAGAAAGCAGATACGGTAACAGTTTTGGAGAAAATTGGGCACTTTTTAGATGTCGAAAATGAAGAATTATTCGATAAGTACAAGGCATTAGGTTACTCCAACCAAGAGATAACAGAGAAGATTTCTGAGAATTTGGACGTGGTCCAAATCCTGAAAAATTCTGCAGAAGATTTTGATGGTGGTTATGTAATGTCTGGAATGATTGGTCATGGAGATGCATTTGTGTTTAGAGATCCTAACGGAATTCGACCAGCTTTTTATTACCAAGATGACGAAATTGCGGTAGTTGCTTCTGAGCGGCCAGCTATTCAAACTGCATTAAATATTAAGGCAGAAGACGTTCAAGAATTGGGTCCGGGAAATGCTTTGATTCTTAAGAAAAATGGAACTATTACTGAGGAGAATATCATAGAAAGCACGTCGAAAACGGCTTGTACTTTCGAACGTATTTATTTTTCTCGTGGAAGTGATTTAGACATTTACAAAGAGCGTAAAAACTTAGGTCGATCATTAGTTCCTCAGGTAATGAAGGCTATAGAAAGCGACCACAAAAACGCTGTTTTTTCGTTTATTCCAAATACAGCTGAGACCTCATTTTTAGGTTTGGTAGAAGGAATGAATACCTTGTTGAATAAGCAAAAAGCCGAGAAATTGATAAAGCTCGGAAACTCAATTACTCAAAAGGAAATTGAGGATATTCTAAACCAGCAAATTCGAGTTGAAAAGGTTGCTATAAAAGATGCGAAACTTAGAACCTTCATTACTCAAGATGACGGTCGAGATGATCTAGTAGCACATGTGTACGACATTACTTATGGGTCTATTATTCCAAAGAAAGATGCTTTGGTAATGATTGATGATTCCATTGTTCGTGGCACTACTCTTGAGAAAAGCATCATACGAATGTTAGACCGTTTGGAGCCAAGAAAGATTGTTATCGTATCTTCAGCCCCTCAAATTCGATACCCAGATTGTTATGGAATAGACATGGCGCGAATGGGTGATTTTATTGCTTTTAGAGCTGCCGTTGAGCTCCACAAAGAACGTGGCAATGAAAAAATAATGAAACAGGTTTACATAAAGGCTAAGGAACAACTGGCTTTGCCAATGGATCAGCAAATCAATGTAGTGAAAGAGATTTATTCAGCTTTTAAAATGGAAGAAATTTCTGCTAAAGTTGCTGAATTAGTCACACCACCCGATTGTAAAACTGCTGTGGATGTTATTTTTCAGTCTATTGAAGGATTGCACATTGCATGTCCAAATCATTCGGGAGACTGGTATTTTTCAGGTAATTATCCTACTCCAGGTGGCAACCGAGTGGTGAATAAATCTTACCAATATTATTACGAAGGAAATAACGATAGGGCTTATTAGAAGTATTTATTTTTAGACGTCATCCAGTTGCCACCCTCATCTTGAAAGCGTAAATGAACCAGTCCGCCGAAAGATGATTCTGAGAATTAGCTGTTCAGAGTCTCCTTATTACTAAGTAACTTAACTTAGTATTTTCTCCGCGATAATGTTGTTGATCATTTGGTTGCTCTAGCATTTTACTATTATAGTGGTGTTTGAGATTCTGAAATAAATTCAGAATGACTGCCGAATACAAAAATTCTTGGATTTGAATTACACCTCTATTGCTCCTTCACAACCTTATCCATAAGGGCTCCTATTTCCACCACAATTTTTGCAAAAAACTGGTTACGCTCTTTCTTTCTTGTAGAACTTAGATGTACCGATTTTTCAATTTGAGTCAACAGCCAGCCTCCCGTAGTTTGGCAATGTTGTTTGTCTTTTGTTGGTCAAGCAGGAAACAATGAACAGCAATTATCAGTAAAACCATTTACAAAAGGGTTGTATTTTGTTGAAGTGCAACACAACGGAATACGCGAGTAATATAAATTAGTAATTCATTAATTATGAGAACTTCACTTATAATTTTTATTGCTTTTTTTAGCCTGATAAGTTGCAAGAAGAACCCGTTAGAACCAGAAATTCTCAAGAACGAGAGCTACACCATAGAAGGCACTATGTACGATAAAGATGGCAAGACACCTCTACCTAATTATCCAATTACATTATTAGCTGAAGTTCAACACAATTTTAGCTCAAGTACCACCGAACAAGTTTCCTCTGGTTCAACAAATGAAAATGGATATTTTAAATTAACCTATAAGTGAAATGATGATTATGCTTACGTAGATCTAGGGCAACCTTCAGATAAGCTTCCAGTGTTTGGGCCAGTTGTCAAACGGGTATTGGGTTAATGTTTTATTAGGAGGGCAAACCCCTTCCGTTTCGCCAAAGTCGGAACACCCTCTCTAAAACACGGGACAGGCTCCTCTTTAGGAATGATAAGGGCTTCGGGCTATTAGAATAGTTAGGTCTAGGATTCCTAAAAAGGCAATTTCGCTAAATCGACATTACCACCACTAAGAATTAGGGCAACTCGTTTTCCTTTAAAAATTTCTTTGCGTTTGAGAACCATTGCAAACACTGTTGCTGAGCTGGGTTCTATTACAACTTTCAAATGTAGATAGATGAGTTTCATAGCGTGTATGATTTCTTCATCCGTTACCAAGTTAATTTCTGAAACGTGCTTTTTTATTAGCTCAAAATTGATGGGTCCTAAAGAGGTTAGCAATCCGTCTGCGATAGTTTTTGGATTTTCGGAAGGAACTAAAATACCAGATAGAAAGGATCGATAGGCATCGTCAGCACCTTCGGGTTCAGCAGCAACTACAGTTGTTTTCGGCGAAAAGTAATTAGCAGCTAAGGCGCTGCCCGCGAGCAATCCACCGCCACCAACAGGCGTTAGTAAATAATCAAGATGATTTACTTCTTCAAAAATCTCTTTAGCACAAGTTGCTTGGCCTTCAATTATCCATTCGTGGTTGTAAGGCGGTATAAATACAGCATTAGTTTTTTGTTGAACCTGCGCTAAGGTCTCTTCTCTTGCTTGAAGATTTGGTGCGCAAAAAGTAACGATTGCTCCATATCCTTTAGTTGCTAATACCTTCACTTCTGGAGCCGTTTCTGGCATTACTATATATGCGCTGGTATTTAGCAATTGAGCCGCCAAACTAACCGCCTGAGCATGGTTTCCGCTAGAATGTGTGCAAAGGCCATTCTTCAGTTCTTCTTGGGTTAATTGCAAGGCAAAGTTTATTGCCCCTCGTGGCTTGAAAGCTCCAACTTTCTGGAAGTTTTCGCATTTAAAAAAAAGCTCGGCACCAGCTAAAGCATTCAGTTTAGAGCTCGTTAGAATCGGAGTATTGTGAATGTGTGACTGAATGCGTAGATGCGCATTTTCAATATGCTTCTTAGAAATCATGAGTGCATTTATTTTGATCCTGCAAAGGTTAGGCTTAATGGAAACTGTGGAGCATCTTCTAATCGAATGTTGATAGTAGAATTTAGAGCATTTCCGCTAAATTTTCCAGTGCTAGTTGAGAGAATAGTGATATCACCAAAAACATCCCCAGACATTTTTTGAGCATTAAAAGTAAATGTATCTTCTGCTGTCAGGTCAGCGGTCAATTCATAATTAGTGCCCAAGAAAACAAAGTTTATACCTAATCCTTCAGCATTACTTCCTTGAATAAACACGCTGATAGACAAGTCGACTTGTTCAGTATTAAAAGGGTTCGAAGGGGTAGGGTTTTGAAAAGAAATTGCCCCTTCATAAATCCCAACGTAATTTGTCCGAATTTCTTCTTCGCACAATTCACCAAAAAACAAGTAATTGCAATTGCAAATACCTTCTCGTTTTTCGCAAGTAGCGTCGTTTTTACAATCTAATTTTTTGCATTTATTACAAGCACTCGAAAGCACTACAATCAACGCGATAATTCCGAGATTAAATAGTCTTTTCATGTTTTTATTTTTTTCCAGTATGACCAAATCCGCCGGCTCCTCTATCGGTATCAGAAAGAACGTCAACAGCGGTCCATTCTACAGTTTCATGTTTTGCAACAACTAGCTGGGCGATGCGCTCGCCATCTTCAACAATAAAATCTTGATTAGAACAGTTGCATAAAATTACTCCAATATCTCCACGATAATCCGCGTCTATTGTTCCTGGAGAGTTTAAAACGGTGATGCCATGCTTAGCCGCCAGCCCACTTCTTGGGCGAACTTGTGCCTCAAACCCAGGCTCTAAAGCAATGTGCAACCCTGTTGGAATAATCGTTCTTTCCAAAGGTTTTAAGGTTATTGGTTCATCAATATTTGCCCTTAAATCTAACCCCGCAGATTGACTGGTAGCATATTCTGGAAGAGCATGTTTGCTCTTATTTATAACCTCAAGATTCATTTGTAATTGTTGTTTTAGTCATTTTTACTTCGGACCAATACACCATTCCCAAGAAAAGTAGAATAGCAATGGTGGCAATTAAATATTCAAATCCGTACTCGTTTTGCAGCCAAGTTCCTCCAAAAAACAGGATTAAAGACATTCCCAAATAGCTTCCGACTTTTTTCAGATTATAAGGAACAGGAAAATGTTTTTGGCCTAAGAAATAAGAGCTAATTACCATAAGTGCATAAACCACTAAAGTTGTCCAAGCAGATCCCATATAGCCCATGGTAGGAATTAAAAGAAGATTTAAGGCAATTGTAATAAGTGCGCCGCCAATGGCTATGTAAGCGCCGTACTTCGTTTTATCGGTCATTTTATACCAAATCGATTGATTGAAGTAAATACCTAAACAAATGTTCGCCAATAAAAGAATTGGAACGACTTTGAGCCCTTCCCAATAATCAGAATTGGGAATAAAGTACTTGATAATATCTAGGTATAGCGTGACTCCCAGAAAGATGAGGCCACATACTGCAACGAAGTAGTTCATCACATTTGCATAAACCTCAGGAGCATTTTTATTTTTTGCTTGAGCAAAGAAAAACGGCTCGGCTGCGTATCTAAATGCTTGAATAAAAAGAGTAATTATTATCGATAACTTATAACAGGCACCGTAAATCCCTAATTGGCTCATAGCTTTAACTTCGCCAAGAGTATCGTAAAGTAGATGCTTTAATAAAATTCGATCCAGAGTTTCGTTTACAATTCCGGCCAACCCTGCTATTAATAGAGGAGAACCGTAGATCAACAACTTCTTTAATAAGGAAAGGTCGAAGGTCAGCTTTACCCTATAGAAAGTTGGGATACTCATCAAGATTTTAAAAATACTTGCCGCTAAATTTGAAATAAAAACATACCCCACTCCAATTTCTGGACTGTAAAGGGTGTCAATGATAACATTAGTGTTCCCATCTTGATAATTGGTCATACAATAGCCTAAGAAAAAGAAATTCAAGGCAACATTCACAATTACGGAGCTGAGGTTAATACTAGCAAATCGGATGGGTTTGTTTTGGTGTCTGAGCCTAGCTAAAGGAATAGCAGAAATGGCATCTAAACCAATAATGATTGCAAACCAAACTACGTATTCAGAGTGATTTGGGTACTTTAACCAATCAGCGATACCTTGTTGAAAGAAGATGGCGGTGATAATAAAAACAAAACTTGTGGTAAGAACAGATCGCAATACAGTCCCAAAAACCAGGGACTCCTCGTTGCCTTCTTTATTTGTAAATCTAAAATAGGCGGTCTCCATTCCGTAGGTCAATAGGATTACCAAAAACGCGACATATGCGTACATTTCAGTGATAATCCCGTATTGATTGGTGGAGTATAACGCGGTATGCAAAGGGACCAAGGCATAGTTAAGAAAGCGCGGCAGAATGCTGCTCAATCCATACAATGCTGTTTGTCCAGCTAATTTTTTAATTATTCCTGCCAACCTAATTTTTTATTTTGGAGTCGATTATTTACTAACCAGAGACCAACACCAACACTAATTCAAAGGTGTAAAAGTAGAAGCGCCAAATTTGTTGCTTCACTAGGTTTTTTTAACATCTGTAATTTGGTGAATTAGAATGGGAAAACCGGGACGAGGTCTCCAGCTTTATAAAGTTTTTTATCGGCTGAAATTTCAGTTATTGCATTGGCTAAAGCAAAAGTGTGCATCATGTTACTGCTTTGTCCGTCTAGTATTTCAACTTTACTATGGTTAATACTTGATTTTAGCAATAAATCTCTTGATCCTTTAACTTTAAAATCCTTATTCAAAGGAAGCAGTAATGATTTTGCTTTTGGATCTTTGTCTCCCATAAACGCTCGAATTGCTGGTCTTACGTAATAATAGAAACAGGTCATTGCTGCTGCAGGATTCCCTGGCAAAGCAAAGATGCTGCAACTTCCTTTTTTTCCAAAAAAGAAAGGTTTTCCAGGCTTTTGGTTCACTTTGTAGAAATGAGTTTCAACTCCAAGTTCTTTAAGCGCCTTACCTACAAAATCATAATCTCCAACTGAAATTCCGCCAGTAAGAATAATGAAATCGTTTTTTTCTATTTGCTCTTTAATACAAGCTAATGTTTCCGAATAATTATCAGGAATCCCACTAATTATTGCAGGATTAATTCCTTCATTTTTAAAGGCAGAGGCTAATGCATAAGAGTTTGATTCGTAGATTTTACCTGATTCAAGCGGCTTTCCTGGTTCAATTAATTCATCACCAGTAGTCAGAATTGAAGTCCTTGGATGCGCGAAAGTTTTAATTTTGGAAAACCCTAAAGATGCTAAATAACCAATAGCTGCTGGGGAGAGTTTAGTACCTTTTTGGAGGGCTATTTCCTCCTTTTTTATTTGTTCGCCTTGACTTCGTATATTCTGAAAGTAGTTTGAATCTTCTTCTTCGATGGTAACTTGATTGCCATTTACAGATATATGTTCCTGCATGATAACTAATGTTCCATTTTCAGGAACAGGGGCGCCTGTGAAAATTCGATAGCAGTTATTTGTAGAAAGATTTTGCGGAATTTGATCTCCAGCTTTTACTTCAAATGTTTGAGAAAATGTTCGGTTACCTTTTTCGTAATCTTCCATTCTAAAAACGTAGCCATCCATCGCTGAATTATTGAAGCCCGGTAAATCGATGGAGGAAATAACATCCTCAGCTAAATAATGATTGACCGAATTTAAAAGATCATTTGAAGATACCTTTCCTGATCCAACATGTTTAATTACCTTTTCTAGAGCGTCTTTTATTGAAATTAAATTCATTCTAATTTAAATTTAATTATTCTGTTTTTAGAAACATCAACAAGAGTTTCTGAGAAGCTTGGTTTACTGAAGGTGCCACGAGCATTGTTCGAAAAACCATAAGCTTCGGTTGGAGCACCAAACAAATTCAAATCGAGTTTTTCATTTGCATTGACATCGTGATAAGCCGAAAACCCGTAGTTACCCGCGGCCATTTTTATCGTTTTCTCGGCTATTTTGTTAAGAATTGGTAGTACTACTTTAGCAACATCTTTTTCACCCTCATCCTGAATTAATAACATTACGTAACCATTGTTGGACTCTAGGTGATCAAACTTAAGTGTTACATCAATAACATCTTGACTTTTAGCTGTTTGCCCAACTAACAGAAAAAGTAAAAAAATGTATGTGCGAATGAGTTGCATGTTACTTTAAAATTTAGAACCAAATGTGCTTGTAAAAATTCAGGAAAACAAGTATTACTAAATTACTTAGGACAGTTTAACTCAGGGCTTAACTATCTTATTTTTGTATTTCAAAAAAACACAATTATGAAATTTAATAAAGGAATTTTATTCGTTTCAGCACTTGCGCTAGCAGCTTGTGGTTCTGAAGGTGGAAAAGAAGAAACGAAAACAGAAAAGAAGGAAGTTAAGTTAGCCGAACAGGCTTGTAACTATTCGTATAATGCTGATGGAGTTACCGCATCATGGACAGCGTTTAAATTTACAGAGAAAGCAGGTGTTGGCGGTAAATTTGACTCAGTAATCGTTACCACTATGGGTTCAGTCGATTCTCCGGAAAAGATGTTGGGTGGATTAACATTCAACATACCAATTAATTCGACAAACACTAATAACGCTGGCAGAGACATGAAAATTATTGAGTCGTTTTTTGGTACTCTGATCAATACAGAAATGATTTCTGGAAGCATAATGAGTACGAAAGGAAACAGTGAAGAAGGAACTGCTATGGTGAGTCTTTCTATGAATGATTCAACATTTCAACAAGAAGTGAATTATAAAATTGAAGGAGCCCAAGTAAGTTTAATGGGAACTATCGATGTGGGAAATTGGGATGGAAACGCGGCAATTGCGGCTTTAAATAAAGTTTGTGATGACGTGCACAAAGGCGAGGATGGCATTTCTAAGTTGTGGCCAACTGTTGATATCTCTATAGTAGCTTTATTAAACAGCGATTGCAACTAGTTGATTTTAAGACTATTAAATTGATTATTTGCGCTAAAAATATGTCAAAACAAATAGGTGGATTTTATACCGAATAAAGTTTTGTTTTGAAAGAAAATAAATTCTAAATTTGCACCCCCGTTTTTGGGGGTGTATTTATTTATTGATTACGCTTAAACTGAATGAAATTGGATACAGTAAGCTATAAAACAACATACGTTAACAAAGAGACAGCAGATAAAAACTGGTTGTTAGTTGACGCAGAAGGACAGACATTAGGAAGATTTTCTTCAAGAGTTGCACAACTTTTAAGAGGAAAACATAAACCTTCATTCTCACCGCATGCAGACTGTGGCGATAACGTAATAGTTATCAATGCAGAGAAAATTGTACTGAGTGGGAATAAAATGGACACAAAAGAGTATTTGCGCCACACTGGTTATCCAGGTGGACAAAGAAGTACTTCGGTAAAGGTGATGTTAGAAAAACACCCACACCGTGTATTAGAAAAGTCTATTAAAGGAATGTTACCTAAAAACAAATTAGGAAGCGCTCTTTTTAGAAACTTGAAAGTATATGCTGGTACAGAGCACAATCAGGAAGCTCAAAAGCCTGCAACATTTGATATCAACAGCATTAAGTAATTTATATGGCCGTTATTAATACGTTAGGCAGAAGAAAAAAATCGGTAGCGAGAGTTTACCTGTCTGAAGGAAAAGGAAAAATTACCATTAACAAACGTGATGTGAAAGATTATTTTTCATCAGATATGTTAGTTCAAGTAATCAACAGACCATTTGTTGCTACAGAGAACACTGGTAAATACGATGTTAAAGTAAACGCCCATGGTGGTGGTATTTCTGGTCAAGCTGACGCAATTGCGTTAGGTATATCTAGAGCTTTGGTTGAAATTAATGAGGAACATAAGACTATACTCCGTGGAGAAGGACTTATGACTCGTGACCCTAGAATGGTTGAACGTAAGAAGCCAGGACAGAAAAAAGCTCGGAAGAAATTCCAATTTAGCAAGCGTTAATATTTTTTTAAAGCTTAGTATCCAATCCTGTTTATTCAGGATGCTCCTAATTAGTGGAGTCGACGGAAAGTGAGCGATAACCTGGCCTAGCAGATTCTAGGTGTTTTAAAATTCAGTCGAAATGGCGAGAACTAATTATCAAGACCTCCTTGAGGCAGGTGTACACTTTGGTCACCTAAAAAGAAAGTGGAATCCAAATATGGCTCCTTACATTTTTATGGAGCGTAATGGAATTCACGTAATAGATTTACACAAAACCGTTGCAAAATTAGATGAGGCTTGTAACGCCTTAAAACAGATAGCTGCTTCTGGAAAGAAAGTGATGTTTGTTGCTACGAAAAAGCAAGCTAGAGAAGCAATCTCAAGTGCAGCTGAAGCAATGGATATGCCATTTGTTACTGAAAGATGGACAGGCGGAATGTTAACCAATTTCGTTACAATTCGAAAGGCCATTCGTAAGATGAGCCAAATCGAAAAAATATTGAGTGATCCAGAAGCTACTGGAGTAAACAAAAAAGAAAGACTTTTACTGAAACGTCAAAAAGAGAAATTAGAGAAGAATTTAGGTTCTATTTCTGAATTGAACCGCCTACCAGCTGCTCTTTTTATTGTTGATGTTAAAAAAGAACATATTGCTGTAAAAGAAGCAAAGCGTTTAAATATCCCAACTTTTGCAATTGTTGATACGAATTCTGATCCTAAGTTGATTGATTTTCCTATCCCTGCAAATGATGATGCTGCAAAATCTATAACTAAGATCATGGATATAGTTGTTGAAGCTGTCAACGAAGGTCTGTCAGAAAGAAAAGCTTCTAAAGAAGTTAAGAAAACTGTTGAAAAGCCAAAAGTTGAGACTGAAGTAAAAGCAGAATCAAAACCAGAGGCGAAAGCTGAAGTGAAGACTGAAGCAGTTACAGAGTAAAAAAAAGAAGAAGCAAAATAAAAACCTTAACGAATTTCTAAGATGGCTATTACAGCAGCAGACGTAAATAAATTGAGAAAACAAACCGGATTAGGTTTGATGGATTGCAAAAAAGCACTAGTCGAAGCTGACGGTGACTTTGAAAAAGCAATTGATTTACTTAGAAAGAAGGGCCAGAAAATTGCCGCTAAGCGTGGAGATAATGATGCTTCTGAAGGGTATGTGATTGCAAAAACTACTGAAGACGGAAAAACAGGAATCAATTTAGTATTGAATTGTGAAACTGACTTCGTCGCTAAGAACCAACAGTTTGTTGATTTCGTTGAAGGATTAGCTGATTTAGCATTGTCTAAATTACCAGCAACTAAAGATGAATTATACAATGCTGACTGGAACGGTAGAACTGTTTCTGATGTAATTGAAGAGCAGATGGGTAAAATTGGCGAGAAACTTGAAGTTTCTGATTATGGTTTGTTGTCTGCTGAAAAAGTAGTAGCATACAACCACCCAGGTAATAGAACTGCTGCTATCGTTGCTTTAACTAAAGACAATGCAGAAGTTGGACGAGATTTAGCAATGCAAGTTGCAGCGATGAGTCCTATTGCTCTTGACGAATCTGAAGTATCAGAAGAAGTTAAAGCTAAGGAAATTGAAATCGGAACTGAGTTGGCTCTTGCTGAAGGTAAGCCTGCTGAAATGGCTGGAAAAATTGCTCAAGGTAAACTAGGTAAGTTCTTAAAAGAACGGACATTGATGAATCAGGAGTTTATAAAAACTTCTAAGAAATCAGTTAAGCAATATCTCAATGAGGTCGACAGCGATCTTCACGTAACAGGGTTTAAGTTAATAACCCTTTCATAAAACAACAAATAAGAAAAGAGAATTTTAAAAATTCTCTTTTTTTTTGTCCTAATTTTCGCTTTCAAATACAACAAATGAAGTACAAAAGAATTTTATTAAAGTTGAGCGGCGAGGCCCTTATGGGAGCAAAAGATTTTGGTATTGATCACAGTCGATTGTATAAGTATGCTCAAGACATTAAGGAAATTCAAGAAGCAGGAATTGAAGTCGCTATCGTAATTGGTGGCGGTAATATTTTTAGAGGTGTTCAGGACGTTAATGGTGCAATTGATAGGGTGCAAGGCGACTACATGGGAATGCTAGCGACTGTAATCAATTCGATGGCATTGCAAAGTGCGCTGGAAGGTGCAGGTGTTAAAACTAGATTGTTGTCTGCTATCAAAATGGAACAAATAGCGGAGCCCTTCATTAAGAGAAGAGCTGTTCGTCACTTGGAAAAAGGACGAGTGGTGATTTTTGGAGCAGGAACCGGCAATCCATACTTTACAACAGATACTGCAGCTGCTCTGAGAGCAGTTGAAATTAATGCTGAAGTGATTTTAAAGGGAACTCGAGTAGATGGAATTTATACTGCAGATCCTGAGAAAGACCCCAACGCTGAGAAGTTTGATTCCGTTACTTTTAAAGAGGTAATGGCAAAAGGGTTAGACGTTATGGACATGACAGCATTTACGCTCTGCCATGAAAACGATTTACCGATTATTGTATTTGACATGAATGAGCCAGGTAACTTGCGTAAAGTAGTTGTAGGTGAAGAAATAGGTACTATTGTAGAAGGTTAAGAGAAGAAGATGGAAGAAGAATTAGAAATGGTTTTCGATATGGCTAAGGAGTCAATGGATGAGTCCATATCTCACTTAGTAAAAGAATTGAGTAAGATTCGTGCTGGTAAGGCCACTCCTAGGATGATGGATGGAATCATGGTGGACTATTATGGCACTATGACTCCATTGAATCAGGTTTCTAACGTGAATACACCGGATGCAAGGATGATCTCGATTCAACCATGGGAAAAGCCAATGCTTCAGCATATAGAAAGAGCAATTGTCAATTCTAATATGGGATTGACACCTCATAATAATGGAGAGGTAATTATTATAAATCTTCCTGCGTTAACAGAAGAACGTAGAATGAGTTTGGTAAAACAAACTAAAGGAGAAGGTGAGCACGCTAAGATTTCAATCCGAAATGCTCGAAAGGATGCTAACGATGAAATAAAGAAACTGAAAGGCGATGGTCTTCCTGAGGATATCGCGAAAGACGGTGAAGATCAGATTCAAAAACTGACTGACGCGCACTCCAAGAAAGTGGAGGATGTGCTCAATGAAAAAGAAAAAGAGATACTTACAGTGTAATAATATAGAAAGGGCCTAAAGGCCTTTTTTTTTGCAGTTAACTTTCTGCCTATGCCCAATTTCTTTGTTCGAATATTCTTCGGCAACCAATTTTAAATTTCAGTTTCTCTTTCGGTTAGGTCTTCTTCTGTTAGTTCACCACTTGATTTGTGTTCACTGCTTCTATTAAGTATGCTCAGGGTTGCATCAGTTGAGAGAAGAGGTGCTTTCGCATACTGTTCGAATGCCCTTTTTCAGCTCTTCTTTACCTGAGTTTTAATAATATAAACACTAGTACCAGCATCCATTAGTGTCTGGATAAAGTAAGGAAACGCTTTTCAAAATTTTTCTTTATTTGTATTTACTTCCAAAAGACATTCATAATGGGCGGGTAAATATCTTTTAAAACTGTATCTCTCCGTGACTCGGTTGTTTTTGATGGTGATTGTAATAAAAAAAGGCGTCTTCACAATTGTTTTCAGTCCCCACTCCCATCCCATTTGGGTATTTAGGTTTGGTATATTCAACATTCGAAAGGCGATAGTATATTATTGCTTTATCGCAGTCTGAAGTAGTTTTAAAAATGATTTCAAGACTATTATAGCCCATCGCCATACTCTTGAAATCTTGAGCTTTTATTAAGCTGAGAATATTAACCAACGCCTTTAATAGTTGATAATAAATTTGCATAGTTTGGGTGTCACTTATACTCGTAGCTGCATCTCCACCAGACTATATTTACTTCGCGATCACCCGAATAAACAGATGGAAAGTAAAAAAATATGCCCAAAATTTTAACGAAACTAAAGTTGAAGGTTTCTTTGAAGAACCACTCGTAAGATGCTTAACCTTTTAACGTCGATATTTTTAGTTCATCTAACTGTTCAGCTGCTAATAAAGAGGGAGCGTCGATCATAACATCTCTACCAGAGTTGTTTTTTGGGAAAGCGATATAATCTCTTATCGAATCAGTTCCGCCCATAAGAGCACATAGTCTGTCAAAACCAAAAGCAACCCCACCATGAGGAGGTGCACCATATTCAAAAGCGTTCATTAAGAACCCAAATTGATCATTGGCTTCTTCAGGAGTAAAACCTAAGAGGTCAAACATTTTCTGTTGTAGGCTTTTATCGTGTATTCTAATAGAACCGCCACCTACTTCTACGCCATTGATAACCAGATCATAAGCATTTGCCCTTACTGCCCCAGGATCCGTTTCCATTAAATGTTCATCTTCTGGATTTGGAGAAGTAAAAGGATGGTGCATTGCATGCCAATGGCCTGTTTCTTCAACTTTTTCAACCAATGGAAAATTGACTACCCATAACGGCTTGAATACATTAGAATCTCTCAATTCCAATCGATTGCCCATTTCCAGTCTCAATTCACCCAATTGTTTTAGTGCAGCATCTTTATTTCCGCTTAATACCAATAATAAATCTCCAGGCTTGGCATTCATGGATTCTGCCCATGTTTTTAGTGCGTCTTGATCGAAGAATTTATCTACTGAAGACTTGAAAGTTCCGGCTTCATTAAACTTTACGTAAACTAATCCTTTAGCTCCAATTTGAGGTCGTTTAACCCATTCGGTAAGTGCATCTAATTGTTTCCGAGTGTAATTAGCAGATCCAGTAGCACAAATCCCACCAACAAATTCGGCAGAATCAAATACTTGAAATCCTTTATTTTGCGCTACGTCATTTAGATTTTTGATAGTCATTTCGAACCGGACATCTGGTTTATCAATTCCGTAATTCTCTATGGCATCATCATAGTCCATTCTTGGAAAAATAGGTAATTCTACATTTCTGATTTTTGAGAATAAATGCTTGGTCAATCCTTCGAAAGTATTGAGTACATCCTCTCTATCGACAAAACTCATTTCGCAATCGATTTGAGTAAATTCAGGCTGTCTGTCTGCTCTGAGGTCTTCATCTCTAAAGCATTTTACGATCTGAAAATATTTATCAAAACCACTTATCATAAGCAGCTGCTTAAAGGTCTGGGGTGATTGAGGAAGTGCATAAAATTCGTTTTCATTCATACGAGAAGGCACAACAAAATCCCGGGCTCCTTCTGGAGTAGATTTAATTAAATAAGGAGTTTCAATTTCGTAAAACCCAATATCATTCAAATAACTTCTAGTTTGAATTCCTACTTGATGACGCAATCTGATTTTATCTTGAAGTGGGTTTCTTCTCAAATCTAAATAACGATACTTCATGCGAATATCTTCACCACCGTCAGTTTTATTTTCAATGGTGAAGGGAGGTGTTTTAGCAGCGTTTAGAATCGTTATTGCAGAAACATTAATTTCAATTTCACCGGTAGGCATTTTCTTATTTTTACTTTCGCGCTCAACCACTTCGCCTTCAATTTGAACAACAAATTCACGCCCTAGCCCACGTGCTTTTGCACACAACTCTTTATTTACTTCCATATTGAAAGCCAGCTGAGTTAAGCCATATCGGTCACGTAAATCAATAAACGTCATTCCACCCAAATCGCGTGATTTTTGAACCCATCCAGCAAGTTTTGTTTGGGTACCCTTATCTTCTATTCGGAGCTGTCCGCAAGTGTGTGATCTGTACATTTTTCAAGCAAATTAATGAGTTGCAAAATTAGGATTTCTTTAGTGAGTTTACTGCTTCAAGTCTATATTTGACGCCAATATGGAGGATATTAATAAACAACACGAACGCTTCATGGAAATGGCACTTATGGAAGCTGAAAAAGCGGCTCATTTGGGCGAGATTCCGGTTGGAGCAATTGTAGTGGCAAATGATAGAATAATAGCAAGGGCGCACAATTTAACGCAACGGTTGAATGACGTAACAGCTCATGCTGAGATGCAAGCCATTACCGCTGCGGCGGACTATATAGGAGGCAAGTATTTGACAGGGTGCACGATGTATGTTACTTTAGAGCCCTGCGTTATGTGTGCAGGAGCACTAGCTTGGTCGCAAATAGATAAAATTGTTTTTGGAGCTTCTGATACAAAAAGAGGATTTTCCATGCTTGAAAAGGAGGTTTTACATAAAAAAACGAAGGTGGTATCAGGAGTCAAGGCTGCGGAGTCAGCTATGCTTCTTAAGGAGTTTTTTAAACTAAAAAGAAAATAGAAAAAGGAAGGTTCAGGTCAGTTGGGACAATGTGCTCGATAGTTAGAAAGACGAAGAAATACTTTTATAGTTGCCTATCATCCAAGTTTTTTGTGAATGCCCCCTTTTTTTTTGTGAACGGCTTCTTTTAATCTTTCTAGACCAGAATTTAGTAGTTCAAATACTAAATCATGGTAGGTTGCACTGATAGAAATTTCAAAGCCAGTTGTTAAATAAAGGATTCCACCATTCTTTTTAGAGAAGCTAATTATATGATTTTTGTTGACCATAAAAGAACGGCTAACTCGAATAAAGAGATCTTGATTGAATTCTTCAGAAACGGTTTTTAGGTTTTTGGAGATGTGGTAATTTTCCTTTTTAGTAATGACTTTAGTATAGCTGCCATCAGCTTGTAAATAAAGAACTATTTTAGGATCAACTAGCACAAAACCGCCGTTATGAGGCAAGGGGATGTTTGAAATCGAATCAACTAACGAGTTTGAGTTTTTTTTGGCGTTTTTTTCAAGTCTTATTTTTTGGATAACGTCAGATACAGTATGCTTAAACTTTTCTTTATCGACGGGCTTCAATAAATAACCTCTAGCACATTCATTAAAAGCATCTAAGGCAAAGTTGTCATAAGCAGTAACGAAAATTACAGAGCACTCTTTACAATTCACCTTAGACATCACTTCTAGGCCATTAGTATGAGGCATTTTAATATCTAAAAACAGTAGTTCTGGTTTTAAAATAGAAATTTCTAAGAGTGCCATTTCGGCTGTTTGAGCATTCCCCACTAATTCAATCTCTTTTTCAAAGTATCTTCGAAGGAGAGTTTTTATTACAACATGTGCATGTTGTTCGTCGTCTAAAATGTAAGCTTTTATCAACCTTTTTGAATTTGGAATATTCTAAATAAAGTTTAATCTTGAATTTAAAGTTTCTACGATTTGAGCTCGATTAGAAGAACCAATTTCAACGCGTTCATCAGTTTCCATAACCAAATACCCACCATCATTTTTATGAAACTCAGTTACCTTATCAAGGTTTACTATATGCGAACGATGTACGCGCAAAAAATTGTCTTGTTTTAGAGCGTTTTCTATACTCTTTAAATTCTTTGAAATCATTATTTGTCCATCATTTTCGGTGTAAATAACCGAATAACTTCCTTCAGCTCGAACATGCACAATATGCTTGGGGTCTATAAATTTATGTCCATAAAGAGTAGGTACTGCTAGTTTTGCCTTTTCTTCAATTTTTACTCTATTAAGTACTTCTTTGACTGATGTTGGTTCTTTAATTTTCTTCTTAACTTTTTCTACAGCAGCTACTAAATCATCAATGTCAATTGGTTTCAGGATGTAATCAATTGCTTGGTTTTTTATTGCTTGGATTGCATAATGATCGTAGGCTGTAACAAAAACAACATGGAATTTTTTATCTCCCATCCTTTCCAGTAAATCAAAACCAGATCCATTGGGCATTTCTATATCTAAGAAAACTAATTGTGGATTATTCTCTTCAATAGCCTTAATTCCATTTTCCATGTTGTGCGCTATTGCAAGCACATTAACATCTGGACAATACGAATCGAGAAATTTAGACATCACTTTGGTGGCGTTTTCTTCATCGTCAACTAATACACATGTAATTTGAGAACTGCTCATAACCCTTAATTTATGCTTTTCTCAAATGTAGATAATAAACGAGGCCCCGCCAGCGCTAGACTAACGGCGGGGTATTCTTAATTCAACTTTGGTTCCTTTCGGTTTGCCAAATTCATCTTTCAGGTCGTGAAATTCAAATTGGAAATCGTTTTTGAACAGTTGTTTGAATACTGCCAAACGTTCTTGCGTAATTCTTAGTCCTTGCGATTTGTGCTTTGTTCCTAGTTTCCCAGCATGAAATTCGCGACCCACCCCATCGTCCTCAATACAGCATAGCAAAGAATTATCTGAAAGAAATTCTAGTGAAACTGTAATATTTCCTTTTCCTTCTCTAGGTAATATACCATGTAGAATAGCATTTTCTACAAAAGGTTGAATCAGCATAGAAGGAATATGCGTAGTTTCTAATTCAATTTTCAGATCGATATTGAATTGGTATTCAAATCGATCATTAAATCTCATTTTTTCAAGTTCTAAGTATAGATCTAAGCTGGATAACACATCCTTAATAGGAACAAAGGTTTTATCGGAGTTATTAAGTACCAAACGCATTAGTTTGGCAAATTTGGTTAGGTATTTATTCGATTTTCGAATGTCGCTATCAATCAAGAAATTCTGAATTGAATTAAGGCTGTTAAAAATAAAATGAGGATTCATTTGAGCGCTTAACGCCTTAATTTTAAGGCCAGAGAGCTCGTTTTCAACTTCCATTCTTTTTCTGGACTTGTCCAGTTGCCATCTTAAAACAGCATAAAATAGAACTGCAATCATTAAAGCTATAAGTGCATAAAACCAGGTGGTTTGGTAAAACGGAGGTCTAATCGTAAATAGAAATGAAGCGCTTTGATTTGTCCATTCTCGGTTCCTGTTTTGGGCCTGAACTTCAAAGAAATAAGTGCCTGGTGGTAAGCTTTCGTAGCGAATAATCCTCTGATGGGTATAAGACCATGAAGTATCAGAGTTTAATCGATAACGAAAATTTAGTTTATTTTTTTGAAAATAATCAAAGGCCAAAAGCTCGATTTGAATGTTTTGTTGATCGTAATTGAAAGTGTATTCTGCATTTGTTGAAACTGTTTTTCCATTCAGCTTAATTTCGGGTTCAATTTTAGGAATTAGCTGTTTTAGCCATTCTTTTTCGATAGTTAAAATACCTTTAGAAGTCGAAAGAATTAGTTGAGTGGTTGTTGATTCAATCGCAGTAATATCCTCAAAATTGAGTCCTTTGTATCTGTTAAATTGGATAATGGAATCAGCTTTAATTTGATTTAGACCAGATTTTGTTCCCACCCAAATCGAGAACATTTCCGTAAATAAACTATTAATAAAATTATTGCTCAATCCGTTGGTTTCATTTTTCCATGAGACATGGTCGTTTTCTAAAATCCCTAAACCGTTTCCGCTAGTTCCAAAAACAATGGAATTATTGAATCTAGAGATGCATGAAATACTTTTGTTTAATGTAGAATCAATCAACCTTATCGTATCATTTTTATATTCATACAATCCATCTACAGTGCCTAGCCACAGATGATTATCAGCGACCTCAAGCAAGCAATTTACCCGCTCTTGAAAGTCAATTTGGACTGAATTAAAGACTTCTATATCGTTCTGTATTTTACTGAAATAGTATAATCCGCCGATCCAATATGTATTTTCTTCTTTGCTTTTAGAAAATGCAATTCCTTTAAACGGGGCAATAAAATCACTTTCGTCAAACTGATTTTCGGTAAGCACGCTAAAGCTATTTTTTGTAAAAATGAGTTGGCTAATGTTGTCGTTAACATTTATTTCCCACTTTTTTTTTAAAGTTTTCGAAACAGAGAAATTGACAATACTGTTATTTCTATTGTACGAAAAGAGGTCGTTGTTTCGGATCAATAAGCCTCTAAAATCATTGTTCCCATCAGCCGTTAGGTTTGAATAATATTGAATTTTTGAGGATGGGATTTGGTACAGTCCATTGGAGAACGTTCCAAACCAGATACTACCATCTTTATCCTCTAGAATGCATGAAACTGCTTGTTTGCTTTCAATATTTAATGGTGTGTCAGTTAAAACTCCTTTTGAAAAGTATTTCAATCCTTGATAGGTACCGACCCAAATATTTTGCTCAGAATCGAGTAATAGTGCTTTTGTAACTCGAGTGTTTAAGGTAATTTTAGTTGCCAATTGTTGATCAAGCAGAACGACGAGTTCCTTGTTGCCTGAAACAACCACTTTATCGTTTAGATTACTTAAAGCTCGAATTTGATGGGGTAGTGAAGAGGAATTATCGGAGCAGTTTGCTACTTGAAAAAGGCCTGTTGCTGGATCAATCCAATTTTTGTTTGCTGCTCGAATGGAAGAGACTTTACCATTAATAATTTGAATTCCCGAATATGGATCATCGCAAGAGGTGTTTAAGCCCAATAGAAGCGTATCGTTTTCCATTGGATAAAAAGAAGTGATGAGTCTTTTTTGTAGGACTTCGTTGAGCTTTTGATTATGAGCGTAATGATAAAAAGAGTCTTTGTAAAGTGTAAAAGTTTTATTGAATCCTAAAAACCAAATGGTTCCATCGGAGGCCACGTGCATTTGAACAATTGCATTATCAGAAAGCCCATCGCTTTCTTTAAAGGAAACCATTTGGGCTCCATCAAAACGCGAAACACCAGCATCAGTGGCAATCCAGATAAAGCCTTGGTGGTCTTGAACTACATCATACACTTGACTGCTAGGCAACCCTTTATCGATTCCGTAGTTGGTTAGGAAGAAATTTTGCGCATTTCCGGAAAACGATACCAAGCAAAAAAGAAGAATTATGAAAATCTTCATTCAGTAATTGATTTACTATACATCATTCTAAATACCACTTTTTGTAATTCCCGTTCTAAAATTAAGTCCGTAAATATAATAGCTGGATCAGTTTCTATGGCAGAATCAATTGCTTCTTTAACTTTCATTTCTGACACATCAATTTTGTAAAGAAGCTGTTCTACTTTACCGTTTCCCTGTCTTATTAGTTTCTCTACGACTGGTGACACCTTATCTAAAATGGCTTGATAAAGGTTGTTTCCGTGAACATCCCATTCAATATCAACTTGAAGCTCCAAATCTTTATTGATTTGTTGAATCAGTTTCTCCAAAACTTCTTTACGAGTTTTGTACCCATTAAGGTCAATTTTATCTGTTGTTGTAGCTTTCAACTTTTATATTTACTAATTGTTCTCTAAACAAAACGAAGTTATAAAGTTATGGCTACTATACTTATCACTGGGGGCACTGGTCTTGTAGGAAATAATTTGACCAAGAAACTGATTGAAAAAGGCCACAAGGTCAGGATTCTTAGTAGAAGTGCAAAACAGTCTAAAAACGGAGTCGACTATTATCGTTGGGATGTTAAGCACAATGAAATAGATGAAAATGCACTTTTAGGTATTGATAGTATTGTTCATTTAGCAGGTGCCGGGGTTGCTGATGGCGCTTGGAGTGACAGTTATAAAAATGAAATCATTGATAGCAGAGTAGATACCATTCAGTTGCTATTGAATAAGTGTAAAGAACTAAAGTCTTTTCCTAAATCTATAGTATCCGCTTCCGGAACAGCATATTACGGCTTTGACAATTCTGATAAGAGTTATGTTGAAAGTGCTGAAGCTGGTAAAGGTTTTCTGACAGAAGTATCTGAAAAGTGGGAAGAAGCATCGGAAGGATTTGAAAAGTATGGAGTTCGAAGAGTCGTATTTAGAATTGGAGTAGTGTTAAGTGATATAGGCGGAGCGTTAAAACCAATTAAAATCCCTTTTCAATTCGGTATTGGTTCGGCAATGGGAACAGGAAAACAACCTTTTCCATGGATACATATTGATGATTTGACTGGTGGGCTGCTTTTAGCAATTGAAAAGAAAGAAGTATCTGGGACATACAACGCTGTGGCTCCTCAAAAGGTTACAAATCAGGAGTTTTCAAAAACGCTTGCTCAAGAAATGAAGCGTCCGTTTTGGGCTCCAAATATTCCTTCTGTTGTTTTAAGGATAGTTTTAGGAAAAGAAAAAGCCGATGAAATACTGTTGAATGGAGCTCATGTTTCTTCAAAGAAGCTAGAAGAAGCAGGATTTAAGTTCCAATATCCCAATTTAAGTTCAGCGTTCAGGAGTTTATTATAACTCTCTAACCATTAAGCTTTCTGCAAAATTTTTTAAGATTTTCTTGCGACTATCTTCTACTGAGATGCTATTGAGTGCAATACCCGCGTTAACGTAGAAAGTATTCATATCTGCCTTTGCTCGATTTCTTATATCCAAATTGTCAAAAATGGTTTTTACTTGTTCGATTTTTTCAGCGTTCTCGATATTAGTATTATTGTAAATTTCCACCAATTTACTTTTCTGACTTTCACTTGCAATAGCATGAGCTTTAGCAAATAAATAAGTCTTTTTACAGGCAATTACATCTCCGCCAACCTGCTTTCCGAATTTTTCTGGATCTCCATACAAGTCTAATATATCGTCTTGAAGTTGGAAGGCAATTCCAAAGTTTTTCCCAAATTCAAATATCAGATCTAAGTCAATATCCGAAGCACCAGCTATTGTTGCTCCTAGTCTCAGGCTTTCTCCTAATAATACTGCTGTTTTGAGCTCAATCATTCCAAGATATTCTCCCAAGCTAACGGTGGTTTTTTGCTCAAAATCCATGTCGTATTGCTGCCCTTCACATACCTGAATTGCCGTTCTACTGAAATTAGAAAACAGGACATTGAAACGAGTTCCGGCATTTTTACTCAAATATTGGTAAGCCAAAATCATCATGGCATCTCCAGATAAAATGCCTGTGTTTTCATCCCATTTTTTATGGACAGTTGTATGGCCTCTTCTTAGAGGAGCTTCATCCATTATGTCGTCATGAACCAAAGAGAAATTATGAAAAACTTCAACTGCAATAGCTTGGTTTATTACATCGCCTGGTGACTTACCAAAAAGTTCAGCCGCGGCTAGAGTGCAGACTGGTCGTACACGCTTACCACCCAATTTCATGATATAATGAATGGGTTCATAGAGCCGTTCCGGTTGGTTTGTAAACTCAGTAAGTTGAATCCTTTCTTCGAAAAAATTTCTTAATTCTTCTACTGATTGTTGCAGTGGTAAATCGTTTGCCATTTAGTCGTCAAGTAGTGTTAATAGGTATTTTCCATAACCACTTTTAACCAGTGGCTTTGCAATTTGTTCAAGTTGTTCACTATTAATGAACTTCATTCGCCAAGCAATTTCTTCAATACAAGAAATTTTCGTCCCTTGTCTTTTCTCAATAACCTCAACATACTGACTCGCTTGATTCAATGAATCAATAGTTCCAGTATCTAACCAAGCGGTGCCCCTATCTAGAATACTCACTTGCAGTTTACCCTGCTCTAAATAGGCTTTGTTTACGTCTGTTATTTCATATTCTCCACGCTGAGATGGTTTTAATTTTTTGGCAATATCCACAACGGTATTATCATAGAAATAGAGCCCTGGAACCGCATAATGAGACTTTGGCTTTTCTGGTTTCTCTTCAATAGACAGTGCGATATTATTTTCATCGAAATCAACTACACCATAGCGTTCAGGATCGGATACTCGGTATGCAAAAATAACTCCACCATCAGGCTTGTTGCATGCTCTTAATTTTGTTGGTAAACCAGTCCCGTAGAAAATATTATCACCTAAAATCAATGCAACATCGTCATCACCAATGAAGTCTTCACCTATTACAAAAGCTTGAGCAAGTCCATTAGGGGTTTCCTGAATTGCGTATTCAAAATTGCAACCAAGACTTTTCCCATCACCCAAAAGCTTTTCAAACAAGGGTAAATCATGTGGAGTAGAAATAATAAGAATGTCTCTAATCCCAGCTAACATTAATAACGAAAGCGGATAATAAATCATCGGCTTATCGTAAATTGGCATAAGCTGCTTGCTAATTGCCAACGTAAGGGGGTGAAGACGTGTGCCAGAACCTCCGGCTAGAATAATTCCTTTCATGGTAAATTTTTTAATGGCGACAAAGGTAATTGATATTTTTAGGGTCATTCTGAACTCGTTTCAGAATCTTAACCTAGAGGGATATAGTGAGATGCTGAATTAAATTCAGCATGACAAAGGGAATTCATTTTATTCAAACTCAACTTTACAATTCAACCAATCACCGTCAATTATGGTTTTGTGTTTTTTATAGAAATTGATAGCTGGCTCGTTCCAGTCCAACACTTGCCATTCCAGACGTTTAACACCGGTTTTTTCAGCGATAGAAACTAGTTCTTTTAGCAGCATACTTCCAAAGCCATTCATACGCTCGCTCTCTTTTACGATAATATCTTCGAGGTATAAACAGCGTCCTTTCCAGGTAGAATATTTAGTGTAATACAAGGCGATTCCCGCAACGATACCGTCTTTTTCTACAACTAGAAAATCAAAAATAGCGTTGTCTCCAAAGCCGTCTTCTAACAAGATTTTTTCCGTAACAATTACTGCTTCTGGTTCTTTTTCGTAGGCCGCTAATTCTTTTATAAGGTCCAGTAATTCTGGAATATCTGAAGGGGTTCCTTTCCGTAGGAGAATGTTATTCATTCCACAAATATGATAAAAGTAAGGCAGGAGCAATACCTTAGTTCTGTAGGTTTAATTCATTTAACCCAATTATATTTGCACCCCGAAACAAAAGCTATGATTGGAGTTACTACCCTCGACGAATTTATTATTGATAGACAAGATGATTTTCCATTTGCAACTGGAGATCTTTCTAGATTGCTTAGGGACATTGGTTTTGCGTCAAAAATTGTTCATCGAGAAGTAAACATGGCGGGTCTTGTTGATATTACCGGAGCACTTGGTTCTGAGAATATCCAAGGAGAAGAGCAACAGAAACTAGATGTTTTTGCTGATGAGGTTTTCATAAAAGCGCTAAAGTATGGTGGTCAAGTTTGTGGAATTGCTTCAGAAGAAAACGACGATTTCATTGCCTTTGAAAATGAAAAGTCTATTCAAGGTAAATATATCTTAGCAATGGATCCTTTGGATGGCTCATCAAATATTGATGTAAACGTGTCTATAGGAACTATTTTTTCAATTTATCGAAGAAAAACAGCTCCTGGAACTAAAGCAGTCATGGAAGATTTTCTTCAAGCTGGAACGGAACAAGTTGCTGCAGGTTATGTGTTGTATGGTTCTTCTTCAATGTTGGTGTATACAACTGGCAATGGCGTAAATGGATTCACCTTGGACACTTCAATTGGGGAGTTCTGTTTATCGCATGCTAATATGAAAACATCGAAAGATGGTAAGATTTACTCAATGAATGAAGGAAATTATCACCTTTCTCACAAAGGAATTCAGACTTATTTAGACAAGTGTAAACTAGAAGAAAAAACAGGCCGATACATTGGTTCTTTAGTAGCCGATTTTCACCGAAATTTAATAAAAGGCGGAGTTTACTTATACCCTTCAACGACTAAAGCGCCAAACGGGAAATTGAGGTTGTTGTACGAATGCAACCCACTTGCCTTTATTGCTGAGCAAGCTGGTGGCAAGGCTTCTGATGGTTATACCAGAACTATGGAAATTGAGCCAACAGAATTGCACCAACGGTGTGCATATTATGCAGGATCTACGAATATGGTTGAAGAGATTGAAGGATTGTTGAAATAACAATCTGGTTCACTGAATTTATAGGTCTTTAAAGAGACAATTCGCACTTTATAGTATTCTTAAAGCTAAAGCAGGTTAGACTTTAGTTTCCTTTACACGTTCGCAAAATTTATTTTTATGGAAACCCTACATCAAGAAGTTCAAGATTATTACGGAAAGGAATTAGAATCTACAGAAGATTTGAAAACCAATGCCTGTTGCACGCTCACTGCACCTCCAAAATATATAATGAATGCATTGCGAGAAGTTCACGATGAAGTTCAGGCTAAGTATTACGGTTGTGGACTCACTATTCCTTTTGATATAGAAGGGTTGAGAATTTTGGACTTAGGTTCTGGAAGCGGAAGAGATTGTTATATATCAAGTAAGCTTGTTGGTCCAAACGGATATGTTGTAGGAGTTGATATGACCGACGAGCAATTGGATGTTGCGAATCGACACATTGATTATCATACTGAAAAGTTTGGATATTCAAAACCAAATATTGAGTTTGTAAAAGGCAACATTGAAGAGCTGGACAAGCTTGGACTAGAAAAAGGAAGTTTCGATTTAATTATTTCCAATTGCGTGGTAAACCTTGCCAAAGACAAACAAAAAGTATTGGACGATGCTTTTGATCTATTGAAACCAGGAGGAGAAATGTACTTCTCAGATGTTTATAGCGATCGCAGAGTTTCTCAAGAATTACAAAATGATCCTATCCTTTGGGGAGAGTGTTTGAGTGGAGCATTATATTGGAACGACTTTCTGAATTTTGCTAAAAAAGCTGGATTTACTGATCCAAGAGCGTTAGAAAACAAAGCCATTACAATTGAGAACAAAGAGTTAGAAGAGAAAGTGGGAGACCTAAAGTTCTTCTCAGTAACTTATAGGTTGTTTAAATTAAATGGGCTAGAATCTGATTGTGAAGATTACGGACAAGCACTTACTTACAACGGTGGAATTACTGGTCAAGAGCACGGTTTTGAATTAGATGATCACCATTATTTTCCAAAAGGAAAAGTGATGTCGGTTTGTGGAAACACTTACAAAATGACACACGATAGCCGATTCAAATCCTACTTTACTTTTTTTGGAAATTGGGACACCCATTACGGGATTTTTGAAGGTTGTGGCGGTGCGATGCCTTTTGCAACTAATGGAAACGTAGCTGACGAAGATTGCTGCTAGCTGACTTAAAGTAATTCGTTTAGCTAATTCACGCTAAAAATTAAGAGACCACAGCTGGCTTAATTACATTTGCCGTCCTCGATTGTATTAAGAGCACATGTCAATTACCAAAGAAGAATTCAACACCAGTTTTACCACTTGGCCTCAACTGGCTGAGGTTCAAAACCATTGCAAAAAGATTGAATATCCACTTGTCCATTTAAAGGGATTTAGAGGGAGTGCATCTCAATTTTTTGTTGCTGCATTAGCAAAGCAAGTAAATGGAATTCATGTAGTTGTGCTTAATGATAAAGAGAATGCAGCTTATGCTCTGAATGATTTACAAGATCAATTGGGTAAAGGTAAAGTGCTCTTTTTCCCTTCCCCGTTTAAGTACCCGTACAAACAAGAATCGGTGGACAATACCAATGTGTTGATGCGTGCTGAAACGCTGGACATGATTGTCAAAAAACCGTCTTGGTTGGTGGTGGTGACTTATGGAGAAGCACTAAGCGAAAAAGTAGTCACGAAAAAGGAGCTTAAAAAGAACATCCTTGAATTAAAAGTTGGTGATGAAATCACGATTGACTTTATCAATGAACTGCTTTACGAATACCACTTTGAACGCGTTGATTTTGTAACCGGACCCGGCCAATTTTCAATTCGTGGAGGTATTGTAGATATTTTTTCCTTTGCGAATGATGATCCTTATCGAGTAGAGTTTTTTGGAGATGATATTGATTCCATTCGAACCTTCGATCCAGCGAGTCAATTGTCGAAAAAGAATTACAAGAAGATCCACATTTTACCCAATATTCAAGACAACGATTTAATGGAATCGAGGGAAGGATTTTTGGATTTTCTTCCAGCTAATTCATACTTATGGCTTAAGGAACGGGAAGTTTCAAAAGAGCAGGTAAAGAAGTCGTTTGATATTGCGACCGAAGCCTACAGCAAACTCTCAAAAGATGCTGTGCAGTCTAACCCTGAAGCGCTTTATATAAAACCTGAATTTTTTGATTTAGGATTGGAGAAACACAAAGTATTGGAGTACGGTGGAACTTTTGAAACTTCAGCTACTAAAACAGTAGAATTCCATCAAAAACCACAGCCCACCTTCAATAAGAAATTTGATTTGTTGGCGAAGGATTTACACGCCAACAAAAAGGACCGATTTACCAACTTTATTTTATCCAGTCAGCCAAAACAAATGGTGCGCTTGCATGCCATTTTTGAAGACATTGATGCTGAGGTAGAATTCTCGCCAATTCTTCAAACTGCCCATGAAGGATTTATCGATACGGACTTAAAAATTGCTTGTTATACCGACCATCAGATCTTTGAGCGTTACCATAGATTTAGATTAAAAGAGGGTTTTAATAAAGCCAAACAAGCCATTACTTTAAAAGAGTTGACGAGCCTTCAAAAAGGCGACTACGTTACGCATATTGATTATGGCGTTGGTCAATTTGATGGACTGCAAAAAATTGAGAATGATGGTAAGGAGCAAGAAGCTATTCGGCTCTTGTATAAGGACGGAGATATCCTATATGTAAGCATTCATTCTTTGCATCGAATTGCTCGGTTTTCTGGCAAAGATGGTACCGCTCCAACCATGAATAAGTTGGGGACTCAAACGTGGAAAGTCTTAAAACAAAAGACTAAAAAGAAGGTTAAAGAGATTGCTTACGATCTTATAAAATTATACGCAAAACGTAAATCTGCTCCAGGCTTCACCTATTCTCCTGACAATTATTTACAGCATGAATTGGAGAGTTCATTCATTTACGAAGACACTCCTGACCAAGAAAGCGCAACGATTGATGTAAAGAAGGATATGGAAAAGCCGCATCCAATGGATCGTTTGATTTGCGGAGATGTAGGCTTTGGAAAAACGGAAATTGCTATTCGGGCAGCGTTTAAAGCGGTTAATGACAGTAAACAAGTTGCCGTATTGGCGCCAACTACGGTATTGACTTACCAGCATTGGAAAACCTTTACAGAACGCTTGGGGGACTTGCCCTGTAATGTTGATTACATCAATCGATTTAAAACCGCTAAAGAGCAAAAAGAGACTTTAAAAAACCTAGCGGAAGGCAAAATTGATATCATAATTGGAACCCACCGAATCGTTGGAAAGGATGTCAAGTTCAAGGATTTGGGTTTAATGATTATCGATGAAGAACAGAAGTTTGGAGTAGGTGTTAAAGACAAGTTGAAAACCATCAAAGAAAACGTCGACACACTAACATTGACTGCAACACCAATACCAAGAACCCTACAGTTCTCATTGATGAAAGCTAGGGATTTGAGTGTTATTAATACTCCACCACCAAATCGCCAACCAGTAGAAACGATTTTGAAGCCATTCAATGAAGAAACCATTCGTGATGCTATTTACTATGAAGTGAGCAGAGGCGGACAAGCTTTTGTGGTGCATAATAGAGTAGAGAATATTAAAGAAGTTGCAGGAATGATTCAGCGATTGGTTCCTGAGGTGCGTATTGGAATTGCACACGGACAGTTGGATGGTCGCGAATTGGAAAAAACCATGTATGGCTTTATGGAGCATGAGTTCGATGTGTTGATTGCGACAACTATTATTGAGTCAGGCTTAGATATTTCAAATGCCAACACGATAATTATAAATAACGCCCATAATTTTGGATTGAGTGATTTGCACCAAATGCGAGGTAGAGTTGGGCGAAGTAATCGAAAAGCATTTTGTTATTTACTATCCCCACCAATGAGTTCATTGACTCCTGAAGCGCGAAAAAGAATGACGGCTATTGAGCAGTTTTCCGATTTAGGGTCAGGATTCAATATTTCTATGCGCGATTTGGATATTCGAGGAGCTGGAAACCTATTAGGCGGAGAGCAAAGTGGGTTTATGTCTGATATCGGTTTTGAAACCTATCAGAAGATATTGGATGAAGCCATCCATGAATTGAAAGAAAACGAGTTCAAGAATTTGTTTAAGGAAGAGGAAGCGGAGTTGCAAAACTTTGTAATGGACTGTCAGTTAGATACTGATTTAGAGATTTTGATTCCGAACAGTTATGTGCGAAATGTAAACGAGCGTTTGCAATTGTATCGTGAACTTTCAGATGCAAAAACTGAAAATCAATTGGCAAAATTTGAGAAGGATATGGTCGACAGGTTTGGGCCAATTCCTGAAGAAACACATCAACTCATTAGCGGTGTTCGATTGCAATGGTTGGCTGAAAAGCTGGGGATTGAAAAGATTGTTTTGAAAAATAAAAAACTTTTGTGCTACTTGGTATCCAATCAAAAGTCACGATTTTACCAATCCAATCAATTTCATTTTATTGTTCAGTACGTTCAAAAGAACCCTGCAAAAACGCAAATGAAAGAGCGTAAAGAACGCTTGTACATTGTTTTTGAAGGAGTAGAAACTTTAGAGGATGTGTTAGGGATTATTGAGCCTATGAAGGTTTAAAAAGGCCAACCTTTCGGTCAGCCTTCTAAACATCAAGTATCAATTTTTAATTTATAATAAGTTTTCTAGAGTCCAAAATTACCCCTGAATTGTCTTTTATCATTACCTGAAATATGCCCTTGCTACCAAAATTAGAGACAGGTATCTGTAGATTCCCTCTTGACAGTTTAGAGTTGTAAACCATAGCTCCACTTGAATTAATTATTTCAATTGAATAGAGCTTTAAGTTATTAGGATTATCATTTTCAATAATTACAAAATCATTAGTTGGATTTGGATACATTTTAAGTTGACCCAAGTTAGGACTTTGTATAAACCCAAGAGGAATATCGATAATTAACGTATCCGTTACAGCATAACGGGTAATAATTGTATCAAAGTGTTTTATCGTATCAATGTATGTAATAGTGTCGTAAACGGTTGTGTATTTGGTGCAAGAATCACAAGTTGGAATTAAATTTGACCAAGTAACACCTTGATATAAAGTCCCGTTGTTTTTTATACTCGAAGAATCTCCTACGGTTATTCCGGTTCCTACTTCCATGTTCCAAAGCCCAATTAAGCCTGATTCTTTACCTGTAGGTAAATCACACATGTATTTTTTAATGTCATTTTGGTTTATAGCGACACTCCACAATGAAGTGCTAGAAATGTATCCGTTTAAAGGATCTAAAGTTCCAAAATCACCACTTATTTCTAAGGGAACAGTTGAATTTAGAATGTTGCCTGAGTGGCTATTTGCTGTTGTATGCACGAGATCTCCATTAATATATAGCCTTGACTTATTTCCATCATAAACACCGGTAATATTATACCATTGAGAAGTGTCAATTGTATTCCAAAATAAGTCGTAAGAAAGAGGAAAAAAAGTTCCATCATCAAACTTTATATCAAACCTTAAATGGTTTTCATCAAATTCTGTAAACAGGTAAAAAGAACTGTTTGCTCCAGTTGTATTATGTTCTGCTTTAGTCAGAATTCCGATGCCTCCATTTTTTCTTTTCCAATCGGGAATTTTATTAAACTTTACCCAAGAAGAAAGACTCAATTGGGTTAAATTATTGTAGGCCGAATTATGAGGAATAACCACATTGTCATCCACGCCATCAAATTTTAATGACTTTATGTTTGCTTGAGAGAATGTTGAAAGGCTTAAACAGGTTCCAACAAATAGTAAAATGGAGGTTTGATAAATTTTTTTCATAAACAGTTATTTTTTAATGAATATTCCACTCAGGCTCAACACCCAAATGTTCTTTTAAATAGGCGATTACATGATATTCTAATGAACGAATTTTGCCCATAGTTCGTAAATCTTTTCCTATACGGGTTTCTTTTTCCGGGTTTGCGGCTAATTCAATCCAGGCCATACAGAGATGCTGTATTCCAATCTTTTTTAGATGTAGCTTGTTTCCGCAGCTGTGGCCTTTACCGACCTCTGTACCGCGTTTAAATCGTCTTAGACGACTTTTTAATCCGCCGATAGAAGTAGTTTGACCGACGTACTTTATTTCATTGAGTTGGATGGGACTACCCACGAGTGTTTTGCCAAATGCAATTACATATACCCCAGGGTTTTTAGGAGCATTTAGAAGCCCTTCTTCAAAAGGCAACCATTTTTTGGCAAGTAATTGATTTACTTCTTTCAAGTGTTATTTTGTTTTCTAATTTCACGCTAAATTGATAGATTATTGAGAGTATTGTTAAGAGATTAGGCGAAACAATTGCCTTACTCGGTAGAATGGAAAAAGCAAAAGGTCAATGATAAAAACAGCAGTGCTAGATGATTCAAAGAAGGAGGTAAAAGAGCTTGTTATGTGGTTAGAAAACCATCCTAATGTTCAGTTTCTGGGCCATTTTAATAGTGCATTAGAAATTCAAAAGGTGATAAAGGAAGCAGAACTACTCTTTTGTGATATTGAAATGCCTAATGTTTCTGGGTTTGACTTTATTCGAACTTTAAAACAAAAACCACAAATTGCATTTGTTTCTTCTCACGGAAGTTACGCTCTAGATTCGTTTGAGTTTGAACCCATTCATTTTATACAAAAACCCATCGAACAAGCAAAAGTGTTGGAGGCCATTGAACGTGCTCGTTTAAATAATGAGTTGGGTAAGCCTTGTAAGCAAGATTTTATGTTTGTAAAAACAGGCACTGCAGATTTTGTGAAAATTGATTTTATGGACGTTTTGGTTATTAGTGCAATGGACGATTTTGTGCAAATTCATTTAGCAAACATTCGTATTACTACTTATGCAAGGCTAAAGGATATTAAAAAGCGCCTCCCCAATTATTTTATTCAAACGCATCGTTCTTTTGTTGTAAACGTGCATCAGATCCAATCTGTAAACACAAAAGATTTGGAGCTGCATAACGGAATGGAAGTTCCAATAAGCGCAAGTTTTAAGCCTGATATTAAAGCTTTAGTCACGAAATAACAACTTCAACGAATAGGTTTGCGTTGTTGCTGTTACAAAAACTTTTACCCCAATCGAACCTGCTATACTTTCAATTAGAAGTAGTCCTTTTTGCGTGCCAGAGGGAAGATCAGAATCAATCTCATTGACTATTTCAGCAGACGTATTTTTAAGTAATATGATAATATCATTATACGTTGGTGAATATTTAATCGCATTGTCTAGCGCGTTTCTTAGAATGATAGCGAGTAAACTTGGGTCAGATTTTATTTCACAAGAGCCTGTGATAATGACTTCAATATTTTTTTGATCTAATATGGATTCGAAATGCTCAAGCTCCTGATAAAGGACTTTATTAACTTCAAACTTCTGTTCTTTGATATTTTGCTTTTGACTGTTTTTAGATGCCCAAGTCAAAATGGAGTTGGTCTTGTCTCGAAGGTCTTGTAAAACATTTAATATGCTGTTTTTAGATGAATTTTCCTTTTGTACAAGTGAAATTGCATAGCTCAAGGGGCTTTGAATATCATGAGAAATAATTTGAAACAATTGGTTGAGATGGAGATTGGTCTGCTTTAGTTTTTTTCGGTTTTGTATAAGCCTCCACATCAAAACGAGGATGAGTGCAAGCAAAGCCACAATAGTACTCAACGCAATAATTAGGGTGGTATTTTTTTTGTTTAATTCACGGTTACTTTCACTAAGTTCGTTTGCAACTAAATCTTTTAGTTCGCCTTTTCTTTTTAGGTCATTTTGTGTTTTTTCAATCGTGAAAATTTCTTTTTCATAAAAATGTGCTTTCGCCTCTTGACCTGAATAATGGTAATAGGTTTGGTAAAGCTGGTAATGATGCCTCCGCACCTCAACGTCATTGAGAATTTTGCAGTAAGAATCATTGCGTTTTAGGCTAATTATTGCTTTATCAAACGATGTATTTTCAATATGAATTTTTGCAAGTAAAGCATTTGTTTTGAAATTGTAAAGTGGATCGCATTCAGTTTGATGTTCTTGAGCTAGTTCAAGTAATTCTAGTTTTCTTATTTCGCCGTAATTGTTCGCTAAATGAAAGTATTTGCGGCCATTAAATGCTTCGTTTTTATAATTAAGTGCTTCAATTTCCACCAAAGTAGTTGCATTATATGATAAGGCCATTTGCGATAAATCTGAAAGAATCCTTTCTTCATTCATCTCTAATGCGTTATCCCAGACTTTAAATACTTCATCTTTCATCCATTCATAACTTTCAAGTTGCAGTTTGGACTTTAATTTTAGTAGGTTATATTCAGCGTATAATTTAAGCGTATCGTAGCTTTTGCACTGAACTGCAATTTCATTAAACAGAGTTTTTGCAGAGTCCCAGTTGCCCGCATATTGAAGCCGTTCAGCAAACAATAGTTGGCTTTTTAAGTACAATTTATCAGCGTTGATGTCTTTTAATTTCGTGCTCCAGTCTTTTATATACTGTATTGAAGAATCGGTATTGTTGCTTTTAAGAAGAAAATTAACCCATGCCATATTAGCATGAATATCTCTGACTTTAGGATGAATAATGGTTGGTTTTAAAAGGGTAGTATCAAACTGAAAACCATTGTAGAACCGATTAGTGCTAATGCAGCTTTGAGAAAAGCTGTTGGTACTCGATGAAAAATTGATTAGTAGAAAAAATAAAATGACGCGATTCATGGTTGTGCTAAATTAGAAAATCATTTAAATAGTTTGCTAAAGAATACATTCTAACCAGCCACCCAAACTAAAGCAAACAAGATCAGCATAGTTCCCTCTACTAGCAAAGAATAATAATATTCTGAGCTGTCTTTTTTGCATAAAGTAATTACCCAGCCTGCAAATATTGCCGCAACTAAGTGAGCCACACTCATGTAGGCACTCTGGCTAAACAATACCAAGACAATAAAGGAGAAGCAGGCCAAGCATAACAAGGAAACTTGCTTTGCTTTGTCAATTCCAAGCATCATAGGGATTGTGTTTAACGTACTGCCTTTGTCAAATTCTAAATCTCGAATATCGAAGGGGATGGTAATCGCAAAAATGAAGAAACAGCGACTCAAAAAATAATAGAATAATTCGGGTTGAGTATATAATTCAAAAGACTCGTATAAAGGCAAGTAGACACTTACATAACTTACTGTGATACTGATCAGAAATACTTTTGCAAAAGGAACGTCTCGGAGTCTCCAATACTTACCTTCTCTTTTAACGATAGGCATACTATAACCCAAAGCAATTAATGCGGGAATACAGATAGGCGCTATAAATATCGTGCCTAATAGCAACGCTAAAACCAGTCCGCAACTCCCGGAAAGAACAATAAGGAAAAATAAAAAGGTCTTGTGTTTTTTTGCCCAAATATGCCGTGCTGATAGGCTAGAATTATCGATTTGTGATAATCCAACTATCCGGTGCAAATTGTAGATAAACAAGGTGCTACAATAGATAAATAACACCAGTTTATAATTTATAGTAAGATCAAAAATGAGATAGGTAATAATACTTACAGCACTTACTGGAGCAGCAACGTATAAGTTGCTGTACAAAAGAAAATCTGTTACGTTTTTTAAAAGGCTTTTCACGAATCGCTCGCTGCTATAGTTAATCCTATTACTCCACCAACTGCGGTCCCCAGAACAGACCCCAAAATACAATGGAATATTTTTTTCATTCTAGCTGATTTTTCATAGCCTGATATATAAGCAGCTTGATTCATTGGTTCGCCACCATTTGCTTTTATGTTAGATGGCATGTTTCCTTTGGTCAAACTTCCAATAAGAGCCCCGGGGATTGGAGCAAGAATAACAATTGCTAATTCTTGACTTCCTGCGAGCGCAGCCAATAGGCCACTTACAGCAAATGAACTTATAAGCGGTATCGTCGTTTTATGTTCAACTCTGCCGTCTTGCTGACCTTTTAAATAAAGACGCATTTCTTTTATAGAGTATCCTGTTTCACTGCTATCGGGATTGTACCAAATAGTTTCTTCGCCATTTTGAGTAATCGAAAAAACGCTACTCTTATCAACTAGAACAATTTTGATTTTCCCGTTTTTCTTAGTGGTTTCAACCACTATTTCTTCGGGTGACTGATCCAGTTGAGCGCCAATCAGCTCTTGTCCACCTATCATTAAAAAGGTTTGGTTTATCTGGGCAAACGCTTCAATCGATAAAAGTAAAAGAAGTAGAAACGAAGAAAATTTTTGAGTCATTTTACTTTCTTTTTTGAATTTTCAAAAGTAAGTAAACAAAAGGCCGACTTTCTGGTCTTAAAGCTTTACGATGTACTCTGAGATTAGACCTATATTTGCTGTCTTTTTTTAGTAGATAAAACCTTTACATAAATGGAAAATTTTAAAGGAAGACATATTGGCCCAAGAGGCAATAATGTTTCAGAAATGCTTGAAGTCATTGGCGCGGATTCAATTGACAGTTTAATAGATGAAACCATTCCCGCTCAAATTCGGTTAAAATCCGACTTAGATATTCCTGAAGGAATAAGTGAGTTCGAGTACTTAAAACACATTGACAAAGTAGGAGCAAAAAACAAAGTTTTCAGATCTTATATTGGTCAAGGGTATTACGGAACAATAACTCCTTCAGTGGTCAAACGTAATATGTTTGAAAATCCAGGTTGGTATACGGCATACACGCCCTACCAAGCGGAGATTTCTCAAGGCAGATTAGAAGCGTTACTTAACTTCCAAACGGTATGTTCTGAACTTACAGGAATGGAACTGGCAAATGCGTCCTTATTGGATGAATCAACCGCAGCTGCAGAGGCGATGATTTTATTGTATCATGCAAGAAGTAGAGCTGATCAGAAAGCTGGAAAGGTTCAGTTTTTTGTCGATGAAAATTGTTTTACCCAAACCATTGAAGTATTAAAAACTAGAGCAAATCCATTAGGAATTGAGTTGGTAGTTGGCGATTGGAAATCTTTCCAATTTTCTGAATCGACTTTTGGTGCTCTTTTGCAATACCCTAATAAAGTTGGGTCGGTTGAAGATTATTCTGGTTTTGTAGAATCAGCCAATCTTATTGGTGCTAAGGTGGCAGTTGCTTCTGATTTGATGGCTCTTTTAAAATTAACGCCTCCAGGTGAGTGGGGTGCTGATGTTGTAATTGGAAACTCACAACGCTTTGGAGTGCCACTAGGCTTTGGTGGTCCTCATGCAGCGTTTTTTGCTACAAAAGAAGACTTTAAACGGTTTATTCCAGGAAGAATTATTGGTGTTTCCCAGGACAGAAATGGAAACCGTGCCTTAAGAATGGCTCTCCAAACTAGAGAACAACACATTAAAAGAGATAGAGCAACTTCAAATATTTGCACTGCTCAAGCTTTATTGGCTAACATGGCTGGTGCATATGCTGTATATCACGGTCCAGAAGGGTTGAAAGAAATTGCTTCTAGAATTCATGAGCATACAAATAGATTGGCATGTGCAATTACTAATTTGGGATACGAATTGGTGAATGATACTTGGTTTGACACACTCACAATTCGGGCTGAGGAAGGCCATGTAAAACGAATTTTTGAAGATAAGGGAATCAACCTCTGGTATGAAGACGGAACAGTCACAATAAGTTTAGACGAAACTGTGATGAACCAAGATTTAGCAGATTTAGTAACTGGTTTTGCTAAAGTAAAAGGTAAAGATGTTGTCATTGCTAACTGTAGTTTAGGAATACCACCACACATGGTTAGAACTTCTGAGTTCTTAACCCACCCTACATTCAATAGCTATCATTCAGAGAGTGAAATGATGCGTTATTTGAAGTCGCTTGAGAATAAAGATATTTCATTAACGCACTCCATGATTTCTTTGGGTTCTTGTACTATGAAATTGAATGCGGCTACTCAAATGTATCCAGTTTCAAAACCAGAGTTCTCAACGATGCATCCGTTTGCACCCGCAGATCAAACTGCAGGCTACGATCAAGTTATCCAAGATTTGGAGAAATGGCTATGTGAAATTACTGGTTTTGCAGCAGTATCTTTTCAGCCAAATTCTGGTGCTCAAGGAGAGTATGCTGGTTTGTTAACTATTAGAGCTTATCACCATTCCAATGGAGATAAACAAAGAAAGATTGCCTTGATTCCTTCTTCAGCACACGGTACTAATCCTGCTTCGGCAGTTATGGCTGGCATGGAAGTCGTGGTGGTAAAGAGTATCGAAAACGGAAATATTGATGTTGACGATCTTCGAGAAAAAGCTGAAAAGTATAAAGACACCCTTTCTGTTTTAATGGTAACTTATCCTTCTACGCACGGAGTATTTGAGGAGTCCATCATTGAAATGACGGATATTATTCATGCGAATGGCGGTCAAGTTTATATGGATGGTGCTAATATGAATGCTCAAGTTGGACTTACCAGTCCTGGTAATATTGGAGCAGATGTTTGTCACCTCAATTTGCATAAAACCTTTGCTATACCCCACGGTGGTGGTGGTCCTGGCGTAGGCCCAATTGGTGTGGCGGCGCATTTAGCGAAGTTTTTACCAGGCCATTCTTTCAGATTAAATAACAACCCCGATGCAGTTTCTGCAGTAAGTGGAGCTCCTTATGGAAGTGCTTCAATCTTATTGATTTCTTATGCTTATTGTATGATGCTAGGAAAAACAGGATTGAAAGAATCAACAGAATATGCGATTCTGAACGCCAATTATATCAAAAACAGACTGGAAGAACACTACCCAGTATTATATTTGGGTGCAAGTGGAAGAGTTGCTCACGAAATGATTCTGGATTGTCGGAACTTTAAGAAAACTGCTGGAATTGAGGTTGTTGATATTGCTAAGCGATTGATTGATTATGGATTTCACGCTCCAACAGTAAGTTTTCCTGTTGCAGGAACATTGATGATTGAGCCAACAGAAAGTGAAAATAAAGCAGAGCTAGATCGTTTTTGTGATGCGATGATTAGTATCAGAAAAGAGATTGCTGATATTGAAAACGGTGAAGCTGATCATGATAATAATGTGGTTAAAAATGCACCGCATAGAGCTCAGGAAATAATTAGTTCAAACTGGGACAAACCTTATTCTAGAGAACAAGCGGCATATCCGATGCCACACCTTTTGACGAGTAAATATTGGGTACCAGTTGCTAGGATTGATGATGCATTTGGAGATAGAAATCTAATTTGTGCTTGCCCTCCAATGGAGGAATACGAAAGTCAAGAAGACTAATACACTGTTTGGGAAATAAAAAGGGAACGTTCGCGTTCCCTTTTTCTTTGCTTAATTTCACCCTATGAAACATATACTAACCTTAATTTTTTTGTTTACGATACAATTGGTTTGTGGTCAACAGGCTCCCCAACCCATTATTGTAAAAGATAAACAGCATTTAACTAAATCCATTAGCCCAACTCATACAACCAAACAATTCTCTGGAAGATTAGCGGCTTCCAATGTAATTTATACCCAGGACTTTGAATCAGTGACTTCACTTTCAGCTGCTGGAATATCGGTAAAAACAAAAGCTTCTGATGGAGGGTTTAAAATAGGTGCTTCTGCTGCGGCTAGTTCAGGACAGGTATGGAAAGTTCCATCAAACACCAAATTTGTATACAGCAATGATGATGTTTGTAATTGCAATAAATCAGCAGATAGTTTAGTAATTCCGGTTCAAAACTTATTGGGTTCTGTAGTTTATCAGCTAAGGTTTAGCGCCTATTTTGATGGCATAAGTAATAAAGAACAGGCTTTTGTTTTTGCGAAAAATGGAGGCAATACAATATTACTTTCAGTAATAAAAAATGTTGATGGATGGATGGATTATATTATCCCTCTTTTTGGTTTGACTGGAAACACACAAATCGTTTTTTCTTATACTGATGGGGACCTCTGGAGCTCAGGATTGGCTGTTGATGATATTTCTATTTGTGAACCAAACGAATCGGTTAACCTGGGATTAGAATCGGTTTGGTTTAACGGATTCAACCGAGCAAATGCGTATAAAGATTATCCCGCACATCAAGCGGCTAAAATGCCTTTGAAAATTGAATCGAGTCTTATAAACTTAGGAAAAAACACTGCTACAAATACCCATGTTGATGTCGAAATTCGTGGTGTTGGCTTTTCAAACCAATCGTCAACACCTATTTCTCTATTAGCTAATTCAAACGCGTTAGTTTCTATTTACCCAAACTATATTCCAGCAAAAGGAACAGGTAATTATGAGCTGCTGTTCATTGCTAAATCGGATTCAGTAGAATTTGAAACGGCCACAGATTCATTGACGTTTAATTTGAATATTACCGACACAATTATTTCAAGGATAGGCAAAAAAAAACCGATTTCAGGCTTTTGGTTTGGACCAAAAACTCCTTATGATTTATCAAGTTTGGTAGAGATAACAACACCCGATAGCGCCAATTCTATTTCAGTTTTTATTAATGAAAACTCAATGATTGGAGACACTTTCGATCTAATTATTCTGAATGAGTTTTTTCAAGATAATGTTGTGCCTCAAGTTTTTCCACCTGTCGGAACTCAGATTGAGGTTACTAAAAAACATTTAGGGAAATGGAATACGTTTAAAATTCCAACTACCTATTTGAAAGCAGGAAAGTATTATGTTGGAATTCGCACTTATAACGGTAAAGTTTTAGTTGGTGTTTCTGAGTCTGAAGCACAACTTGGTGTTTCATTCGTAAATATTGGAACGGGTTATGCTTCAAGTAATTATTTGCCTTGTGTTAAGTTAAACGTTAAGGCACGCAGTTGTGCAATAAGTACAAACAGTTCTACAAAAAAATCGAGTTGTAACTTATCTACAGGATCCGCTTCAGTTATGGTTTCAGGAGGTTTAGCGCCCTATCGATACCAATGGACTGCAAATGCTGGAAGCAGTACTTTATATTCAGTTACAGCCTTAAAATCAGGAGTGTATACTGTCACTGTATCCGATTCATTAGGTTGCAATACTGCCATATCTGTTGCAGTTTCAGACACAAACGGCCCGTCTGTTATTATTAAAAACAGTATAAATGAAAATTGCTTTGGAGATTTATCAGGAAGCCTGGCTGTTTCTGCAAGTTCTGGAATAGCACCATTTACTTTTATATGGAGTAATGGACAATCGGATTCTACCATTCAAAACTTAGGCAGCGGCACATACACTGTTACACTTACAGATAATTCAGTAAGTGGCTGTAAAACCATCGTTAGCTATACGATTTCGGGTCCAAAATCTCCGTTATCAGTTGACTTTGTGGTAAAGAATAATATCTGTTTTAATGATACCATGGGTTCAATAAGAGTAAATGCGAACGGTGGAGTTCCAACTTATAAATTCGCTTGGGCTGATACCTCTAAAAAGGTGAATGTAAATAGTGGTTTAACCTCAGGGCTATACAGGATTACGATAACCGACTCAAACAATTGTGCATTAGTAGATTCAGTTAATGTAGCAGGTTCATCCCCAATTGTTATCGCTCTTAATGTTTCGGATACAGTAAACATTGGCGCAATAGAGGGTTTAGTAAGCGGCGGAGAGGAACCGTTAACATATCAATGGCTGGGACCAAATGGTTTTAGAAATCCCGGTACAAAGAACCTCTCTGATCTAATAATTAGAGGAAACTATACCTTGAAAGTAATTGATGCAAATGGTTGTGAGAATTCAATATTGGCGGAACTGGCGGGTATTGTAGATAAGTCCGAACTGGCGAAAACAAATGGATATAAACTGTACCCAAATCCTTCAAAAGAAATTATGTTTTTGGATTTTGGTGCGAGTATTTCAGGTCAATACGCAATTTATAATTTAAGTGGAAACTTAATTAGTGAAGAACAATTTATTGATAATAGTGTTATCGTAATAGATAAACCTAGAAATGGGGTTTATATATTAGATTTAAAGACTAACGAAACACGAGTTAAATACAAACTCATATTCCAAGACTAAATGAAAGTTTATACAAAAACAGGGGATAAAGGCCAGACGTCATTATTTGGAGGGAAAAGAATCTCTAAATCAGATCTGCGCATTGAATCTTATGGAACTGTTGACGAGTTGAATTCATGGATTGGATTGATTCGAGATCAAGACATTGATTCAGCTCAAATTATAACGCTCACTGAAATCCAAGACCGATTGTTTACGCTTGGTTCAATGTTAGCGAGTGATCCAGAAAAACCACTAAAAAACATTCCATTGGTAGAAGATCGTGATATTACATTTCTAGAATCTGAGATGGATGTCATGGACGCGCATCTGCCGGAAATGAAGTCTTTTGTGCTTCCTGGAGGAAATACTATTGTTTCTTATTGTCACCTTGCACGTTGCGTTTGTCGCAGGGCGGAGCGTATGGTAATACGTTTGAGCGAAGAAAGTAAAGTAGATGAAATTGATATTAGATATTTAAATCGATTGAGCGATTATTTGTTTGTACTATCGCGAAAGATTACGCTGGATAAAAATGCACCTGAAACTCCGTGGAAACCACGAGTTTAGGTCAATTTAAAAATAGATTTGCAAGTGAGCGTAAAAAAATTACATTTGCAAAAATTATAACCTAAATTCACTAGTAAAATGTATTGGACACTTGAACTAGCTTCATATATGGAAGATGCTCCTTGGCCAGCAAGCAAGGAAGAATTGATTGATTATGCATTACGCAGAGGAGCCCCTCTTGAGGTAGTAGAGAACCTTCAAGAAATTGAAGATGAGGGAGATACCTACGATACAATCGAGGATATTTGGCCTGACTATCCTTCCAAGGAGGACTTTTTCTTTAATGAAGACGAGTATTAGCTACTCTAAAAATGATATTTATTAAAAGCCATTTCGATTATTCGGAATGGCTTTTTTTGTTTCAAGTGTTTGCTTTGTTAGTCTATAAGTCAGTTGGTTTGAATAAATATTCATCCGTACTTAGCATCTGAATCCAATAAGTATAAAATCAAATTCATGTTATAGTAGTTTTTGGATAGCCCGCAAAAACTATAATTCAATGCCTTGTGTTTTGTGTTGGGGCTGTATTTAACTACTATTTTTTGATTGAAATAAATGGTTCTTAATCTGAATATCAGAAATGTTTCACAGGAATTATGAGCGTCTTTTGACCTTTATGCATTTTATATTAATGAAATATATCCATAAAGTGCATTGTTAAGTTTAATGCCAGTTTAATTTTTTGATTTGTGATGCTCAAGAAAGTCTACTTTTCTTTAACACCTTTCGCGGACTTTAATGAGCTTCCTTAATCCGATCTTTTTTGCGTTGTAATGTCTTTAAAGGTCCAAATTCGGCCAAGTATTCTATCCTGTTGGTCCCTAATAGACGCCGAGTAGAAATCATAAAAGTGATCATTTATCATGGATAATGTGTTTTGAATTTCTGACAACGGGTTTTTTATGGCATCTGAAATTAGCTGCTCGATTTTTCGTTTTTCTGCTGTAAAGTGAATTATAGCATTAAGTGCTTCCAGAGCATTGCTATCAAATTTGGGTTGATTTTTCATTTCAAACATGCCGACAAACCTGGTATTACAAGAGATAATTTTGTTGTGTTCGTCCGTTATTAGAATAGCGTCCTTTACTGCTTCTTGTTGTGCTTCTAAAATAAGAAGCGACCTCTTTAATTCTTCACGTTTGATATAGGAATCTGTAATGTCCTTTGCAGTTCCAACAATAGCCTCAAAATCACCCCTGCCATTAAAATAAGGTCGCTCTTTAAACTCTAGGATCAAATTTCGTTCGTTGATTCGTTTAATTTCTAGATTATAATTCAATTCAAATCCCTTTTCGTTCGAGAATTTATTGAAATCAGAGTCTACTTTTTGGTTTATTTTATTTTGAGTTAATAAATTAGGAAGCTCATTAAACCATTTAGTTTTGTTGTAACCAGTTACTTTTTCAATATTATCGGTTACAAATATTGGCGCACCTTTTTTGTCAAGGGTAAATGAAAAGGTGCCTCCATGTTCTAGAATAAAACGCTGTTGGGTAAGGGTTTGGGATAAATTCTTTTTACTTTGATAGAGTTCTTCATTGTTTTGACTAATGTCCTTAAGACTGATAATAAAAACAATAATCACGAGTCCAATCATAGTAAAAAAGGAAAGAAATATAATTTGAAGCTTAGTTTTTATAGGAGCTACAAAATCATTTTCAGAGAGCACAAATAGAAGCCCAAATCTTTCTTTAAAAATTTGAAATGGCTGATAACTGGTCATATACACAATCGAAGTTTTTGGCAATTTGTGCAATAAATATCCAGCTTTATTATCCAAGATATTGTTTAATATTTCTTGTTTATTCTGTTGGTATAGTTCAAACTTAGCCTCAAATTGTTGGCCGCGTTGAATGCTTTTAAAACCAAGATTTTCTGTAAAGATTACTTTAGAACTAAATTCTCCAGTGTATTGCTTATCGGCTTCATTACTTATCATTTCTATAACATCAATAACAGCGCCTAAATACACCTTATTTTCATCTTCTATGCGCAAGGGGCTCATTAGAAGCATTTTACTGCCTTCTAAATGAAGCATTTTTGGTTTACTAATAAATTGAAGGGGCAATAGTTTATCCTCTAATTTTCCAAATCCTTCCTGGATTATTCCTAGATGATCAGTACCTATAAAATAATATTGCTCTTCATTATATATGTATACTGTATCTACAAAACGGTTGTGTCGTTCTACTATGTGTTTAAGTCTAAACCGCAGTTTTATGCTTTGATTACTTACCGTATCGAAGACTTCCCCAAAATCATCGATAGCTGCTAAATAGGAAAAATCTTTTCTAAATTCAATTATTTGAGTTTCTAATTGTGCTGTAGTAAGCTCTAATTGGCGCTCTATATAGTGTTGGCGAGAATGAATTTGATTGGTTATTAAAGTACTGTACAAGAAGTAACTTAGTACGAGCATTCCTATAATGATTACGGGAAGGGCAAAAAACGTTACTGGACTTGTTTTTGCGAAATCTTTAAGCATATGATTTTATCAAAAGAGGCTAAGTTACAACCTCTATATTACTGGAACTTAGAATTTCGTTAGCTAGCCATTGCAATCGTTCCAACGTAAACACTGCAATTCGAAATTTCATTAAACTCCGTAGCTAATGATGATAGTGTTGAGCCTGTTGTAATCACATCATCGATGAGCAAAATACTTTTATTTTCAAAGATTTCAGGGTTCTTTATCTTAAAAATTTTATCAACGTTTTCATGTCGTTCAAAGTGTGTTTTAGTCGTCTGAGATTCATTTGCTGTTATGCGTTTGACCAAGTTATTATCAAATTTCGTATTAAGTTTTAAAGCAATAGATTGCGCAATGGAATCACATTGATTAAAGCCCCTCAATCTCTGTTTGCTTATGTGCAGAGGAAGAGGAATTACGTAATCAATT
>Ga0208414_1000392_pt1 | contig 46606 bp, 69 predicted proteins | sample AntAceMetag02UKE_FD_184770 | JGI IMG/M metagenome (GOLD analysis project Ga0208414, IMG submission 184770) | Saline lake microbial communities from Ace Lake, Antarctica - Antarctic Ace Lake Metagenome 02UKE (SPAdes) (version 2) | ecosystem: Environmental > Aquatic > Non-marine Saline and... | reverse complement strand
AGCTACTAACTACATTGGTATTTCTGATGCAATTTATTCCGACACAGCGACAGCAACTATTCAAACCGTAGGCTCTGTAGATGACGCACAATCTAGCCTTACAGCAGGTACAGCATACTACGTACAAATAGACGGTACATTAGCAACGACAGCCGCCACTATATCAGTGCTAGCGGGTACAGCACTTTCAGCAACTAAATTAATCATCAAGGGATAACATGAAAACTCTAACTAACACAGATAACGTCAGCATCTATTTATTTGAAGACGGTGAAGCGGTGAACATTACATCTTCTAACATTACAGTAGGAGCACCCCCTAAGTTCATCATTAGCGACTGTAATAGCACCAACACAACCTTACACTCTAACGTTACATCTCCTGAAGAGTGGTGTGGCCATAAGTACACCTATGATGGTGCTTGGGCTGCGGTAGAAGGTTGGGTGTCACCTACTCAAGAAGGCCAACCATGAGTAAAGCAAGAGACTTAGCTAACTTTTCAGCAGCCACTGGTGTTGTTGACGCTGACATTGGTGTTAATGTACAAGCCTACGATGCCACTATCTTAGTTGATGCTGACATTGGCTCAACAGTTGCATCCACAGCGGCTAACACTTTCACCGACAAGCAGACAATGACTGCGGTGAAAATCACTACAGGTGCTGGTGCAGCAAAGGTGCTTACTTCGGATGCCTACGGAGATGCGACTTGGGAAACGGCAGCTCCGGGTGCGGGTGTGGCTACAGCGACAGCATCAGGTGCTTTAGCTAATGGTGACTTAGTTGTTGTCAACGCTGATGGTACTGTAAGTGTTGTGGCTGGGTCATCTGTAACTCAAGATATAGGCACTGCTGTTGTATTTGAGAGCGCTAGTAGTATCTACATGTCAGCAACATATGATGCTAACGCCCAGAAGGTAGTTATTGCTTATAGGGATATTGGTAACTCTAATTATGGAACAGCTATTGTAGGGACTGTAAGCGGCACAAGCATATCGTTCGGCACTGCTGTAGTATTTGAAAGCGCTCAAAGTAACTACATGTCAGCAACATATGACGCTAATGCCCAAAAGGTTGTTATTGCTTATAGGGATAGTGGTAACTCTGATTATGGTACAGCGATTGTTGGAACTGTTTCAGGTACAAGCATATCGTTTGGCACTGCTGTAGTATTTGAAAGCGCTGCTAGTGACTACATATCAGCAATATATGATGCTAACGCCCAAAAGGTTGTTATTGCTTATAGGGATGGTGGTAACTCTAGTTATGGTACAGCGATTGTAGGAACTGTAAGCGGTACAAGTATTAGCTTCGGCACTGCTGTTGTATTTGAAAGCGCTAGTGGTTACTACATATCAGCAACATATGACTCTAACGCCCAAAAGGTTGTTATTGCTTATAGGGATAATGCTAACTCTAATTATGGTACAGCTATTGTAGGGACTGTAAGTGGTACAAGCATATCGTTTGGAACTGCTGTTGTATTTGAAAGTGCTAATAGTACCAACATATCAGCAACATATGATGCTAACGCCCAGAAGGTAGTTATTGCTTATAGGGATGTTGGTAACTCTAATTATGGTACAGCTATTGTAGGAACTGTAAGCGGTACAAGCATATCGTTTGGCACTGCTGTTGTATTTGAGAGCGCTACTAGTGACTTCATATCAGCAACATATGACGCTAATGCCCAGAAGGTAGTTATTGCTTATAGGGATAATGGTAACTCTGGTTATGGTACAGCTATTGTAGGGACTGTAAGTGGTACAAGCATATCGTTTGGCACTGCTGTTGTATTTGAAAGTGCTGGTAGTGAATACATATCAGCAACATATGATGCTAATGCACAGAAAGTAGTTATTGCTTATACGGATGAGGGTAACTCTGATTATGGAACAAGCGTGGTGTTTCAGAATGCTTCCTTTTCTACCAACCTAACAGCTACTAACTACATTGGTATTTCTGATGCAATTTATTCCGACACAGCGACAGCAACTATTCAAACCGTAGGCTCTGTAGATGACGCACAATCTAGCCTTACAGCAGGTACAGCATACTACGTACAACGAGACGGTACATTAGCAACGACAGCCGACACTATATCAGTGCTAGCGGGTACGGCACTTTCAGCAACTAAATTAATCATCAAGGGATAACATGAAAACTCTAACTAACTTAAGCAACGTCAGCATCTACATCTTTGAGGATGAGGAAGTTCTAGACATTACGGATACAAACATTACAGTAGGAGCCCCCCCTAAGTTCATCATTAGCGACTGTAATAGCACTAACACAACCTTACACTCTAACGTTACATCTCCCGAAGAGTGGTATGGTCATAAGTACACCTATGATGGTGCTTGGGCGGCGGTAGAAGGTTGGGTTACTCCAGAACAGCCTTAATGTATGGAAGACGTGACACACAGAGAGATTTACGAGAGACTAATATCTGTCGAGGCTAAGGTGGATACCAACATAGCAGAGACTAAAACAATGGTAGCTGCCTTTAATGCTGTTGAAGGTGCCTTCACTGTCTTAGGCTGGATAGCTAAAGCTGCTAAGCCTTTGTTATGGATTGGTGGTGTTGTAGCTGCTATCGGCATTATGTATGCAGAATTAAAGATAGGTAAATAATGCTAGCTGAACTTGCTGCTGCTAATGCTGCGTATGCAGTTATAAAAGAAACAATAGCTAATGGTGGTGACATCTTAGCAGCAGGTGCTAGTGTGTTTACATTCTTTGATAATAAGTCTGAGCTAGTAAAGAAAGCCAACAGCTCTGACTCAGAAGCTTTCTTTGCTTTAGAAGCTATTAAACAAAATGAACAACAGCTTAAGGAGCTGATGATCTATATAGGAAGAGCAGGACTGTGGGATGATTGGTTAGCCTTCCAAGTGGAAGCTAGACGAAAACGAGAAGCTGAAGCAAGAGAAGTTTTATTAAAGAAGAATAAACAAATACAATTGATAAAAGATATTATCAATACATCTCTAGCAATAATCTTAGTAAGCACTGGATTGTTTGCTGTTGTAGGCTTAGTATGGGCTATCATAACTAAAGGACAATTCTAATATGTGGCAAGCATTAATTAAACCAGCAGCTTCCATCTTAGGTGGTTGGATTCAAAGCAGGCAAGAAGTGGCTAAGGCTAAGACAGATGCTGAAGTTGCAGTTATAAAAGCAGAAGCTGATATCAAAGTTGCTCATGCTATCAGTGCTATGAGCAGGGCTGAGAAAGGTCAAGAACAAAACTATGATCTAGATAAGCTAGCTATGGAGAACATGGCTAAGAGCTGGAAAGATGAACTAATTCTTATCGTCTTCTTAACTCCTATGTTTATGGCTTTCATTCCGGGTATGGGTGTATATGCATTGGCTGGCTTTGCTGTTATAGCTTCTACGCCAGTTTGGTATCAATACATTGTTATTGGTATGGTTGTTGTTATATACGGTCTACGTGGTTTGTTAGAGAAAGTAATAGATAAGAAAATAGGTATGAAATGATATTTTTACCAATTGCGTTTTATTGTACAGTAACAGGAATTTGTGTGTTTACTCAAGGACAGCTTACTACTGATTTAGATATATGTACTGCTCAGAATCAAGGTGCTGAACAACAGTTTAAAAATGATGATAACATACAAGCATTTCAAACAACATGTATTGTTATAGAGCCAAAGAAAGCGGATAGTACAGACGTATGAAATTAAGTAAAAACTTTTCATTGCAAGAATTAACAGACAGTTCTACAGCTATAAAGCTAGGCATTGATAACAATCCAACACCAGAACAATTACAATGTTTACAAGACTTAGTTGATTGTGTGTTACAACCTGTAAGAGACCAGTTTGGTACTGTGACAATAACCAGTGGATTGAGAGTGCCTGAGCTAAATAAAGCTGTAGGTGGTAGCACAACCAGTGATCATTGCAAAGGACAGGCAGCAGACTTTGAAGTGGCTGGTATCGATAACAAGGTTGTTGCTATGTGGATTGCTGACAATCTAAACTACGATCAATTGATATTAGAATTTTATGATGATGGTGTTATTAATAGTGGATGGATTCATTGTTCATATGATGCCAAAGGTAATGCTAAGAAGAAGATGACAGCACAGAAAGACGGTAAACGTACAGTGTATGCTCTTGCAGATTGGTAACTCATTATGATCAATATATCAACATTGTCTATATTAGGACGCAATTTTGATATAATAGTTAAGGAAGATATAAATGAAAGTGGTTTATGTGATTATGAAAAGTCCGCCATTTATATCAGACAAGGACAGACAAAGCCCAGAGAACTAGACACTTTGTTACATGAATGCATACATGCAATAGATGAATGTATGCAGACTAAGCTTTCTGAGAGACAAGTTTATTGTTTAGCTGTAGGAATTATAGCTTTATTAAAAGACAATAAACATATGTTAGACCATGTAGTAGATACAATAAAACCTTTATGAAAAAATTTACAAATCAACAACGAGCAATCATTGCTAAAAAGATGGGATATGATGGGCCTATGCAAGGCTTTGATCAATTCTTAGAAAGCTCTCCTGCTTTAAAGGCTAAGTATTCTGCTGTTACTAATAAGTATGTGGAGAAGATGGCTAAGGGTGGCATGGTTAAACGCAAGTATGCTGTTGGTGGTGCTGTTAAGACTGACTTCACTAAAGCTGAGCAAGATGTTATATTTGCTGAAGCACAGAAAAGAGCGACAGCTTCTGGTAAAACACCGCAACAAGAGCTGTACAACTATGCTCAGTCACAAGGCTATAGCAACGATCAAATAGATCAATCAATGGGTACATACTTGAAGCCGGGTGATACAGAAGAATATGTGTCCCGCATTGGGTTGCCGTATCCAGATGAAGCTCCCCGCAATGTGCTGCATCCAGAGACAGCTCCCCGCATTGGGTTGCCGGCTCCAGATGATGTTGTTGCTGTTAAGACTGACTTCACTAAAGCTGAGCAAGATGTTATATTTGCTGAAGCTAAGAGAAGAGCAGCAGCTTCTGGTAAAACAACAGAACAAGAGCTGTACAACTATGCTCAGTCACAAGGCTATAGCAACGATCAAATAGATCAAGCAATGGGTACATACTTGAAGCCGGGTGATACACAAGCATATGTTAATGCTAAAGCTGCTGCTGATGCTAAAGCTGCTGCTGATGCTAAAGCTGCTGCTGATGCTAAAGCTGCTGCTGATGCTAGAGCTGCTGCTGGTCTAACTGGTGGTGGTGCTGTTAAGACTGACAGTGAGGGTGTCCCATTAGCTCCAGAAGCAGCTAACATAACAGCTGCAACAATTGGTGCTCCAAAGTCTGATGAGTTAGTAGGGACATCATCTTTAGCTCCTGATTCAGCTACTCAAACTAGTATCGATAAGGCTACATTAGCAGCCGATGTTGCTGCCCCTGCACCCATCACAACCTCTACAGTTAATGCATCAACTGCAACACCTGCTATGCAAACAGCAATGGATGGTGTTAATGCTGCACAGGGTGCTGTATCTCAAGACGCACAAGTTGCAGCTCAAACACAATCACCAACAACGACACAAGTTGGTACGGTACAGCCTTCCCTACTTGGCCTTGCACAGACAGTTCAAGGTGCTCCAACACGTACAGCACAAGCTGGTGAGATGGTTAGCAGTGGTGTTGATATGGCAGCGGCTAATCAGCTTGCTGCTCAAACAGCTGCCACCGCTGCACAGGGAACTGTCACAGATAAGATGACAGTTCAAGGTCAGCTGTCTACACTGACAGACAACTTTGATGCTAGCAACCCACCATCATGGGCAGCAGGTGCTGTCAGAGCAGCTAACGTAATGTTGGCCTCTAGAGGGTTGTCAGCGTCTAGCATGGCTGGTCAAGCTATTGTTCAAGCTGCAATGGAGTCTGCGTTGCCTATTGCTTCTGCTGATGCACAAGCGTTCCAACAGATGGCTTCACAGAACTTGAGCAATCGTCAACAGTCTGCTGTGTTGGCAGCTCAGCAACGTGCTCAGTTCATGGGACAAGAGTTTGATCAAGCCTTTCAAACTAAGGTTATCAACGCCTCTAAGGTGTCAGACATTGCCAACATGAACTTCAATGCTCAACAGCAGGTTGTTCTTGAGAATGCAAGGATGGCACAAACTGTTGATCTTGCTAATCTAAACAACAAACAAGCTGTAGTTATGGCTGAGGTTGCACAGATTGCTTCTCTTGAAACAACCAATCTAAACAATAGACAACAAGCTGCTGTAGTTAATGCTCAGAACTTCTTACAGATGGACATAACTAACTTAAACAACTCACAGCAAACGTCTTTGTTTAAAGCTCAACAGATTAGCCAAGCATTGTTAACAGACGTTGCTGCTGAAAATGCTGCTAAACAGTTCAATTCTTCTTCACAGAATCAAACAGATCAGTTTATGGCTACGATGACTACACAGGTTAATCAGTTTAATAATGCTCAACAGAATGCATTGTCACAGTTTAACACTGATCAAGTTAATGCGTTGTCTAAGTTTAATGTTGAGCAGGTGACTGCTAGACAAGAGTTTAATTCTCAGAACAGACTAGTCATTGACCAGTCTAATGCACAGTGGAGAAGAGAAATCTCTACAGCAGACACGGCATCAATTAATGCATCCAACTATCTCAATGCACAAAACTTACAACAGATGACTGTGACGGAGTATAATAATCAATCACAGTTTTATCGTGATCAAATAGCCAATGTCTTCCAAGCTTATGAGAACGAACAGGAAAGAATTGTTGGACTTGCAAAAGCAACTATAGCAGGTAACGCCACTAAAGAGGCAGCTCAGACGGAAGTTGAAGGTGATATGTGGAATGCTGTTGGTGCGGTAATTGCTGCATGGTAATAGGATTTATATGAACAAATATACTAAAATGATACAGCAGATTGATACATATATTGAAAATCAATCTAGTAAAAAGAAGACTTCAATCAATGGGTTGTTGTCACCATCTGAGAAGAAAGCTTCTAATGATTCTTCAGCAACAGCTAATCTAGCTAGATACGTGTCTATGATTAGAAAACAAAAGCAAGAGGTTTTAAATGGAAGATAAGTTTTTATTAAATGGTCCTATTCCGGGAATGTCATTGACTGGAGAACCCGGTAACAATCCGTGGGAGCAACCTCCTAAGTTTTCTGAGATGACAGATGTTGTTGATTACTATTCAGATGCTCTTGTTACAACTAATTCTATTACAACAATCTCTAATGCATTGAGTAATAACATCTCTGTTATCAGCTTGGCTGAAACAATGATGTTGTCTGGTGTTATGAAGGGTATTCATTCAATTGACTTAGGTACTATGGTTGTTCCAGTCCTTGTTGAACTTATCAAAACAATTGGTGATATCTCTGATGTTAAGTATGTGATGGATGATGAAGACATCATTGACACCACTATGATTGATGAAGAAACAATGCGTAAGGTTATAGCAGAAGGTGTTGCTAAAATTAAAGAAGAAGTTCCTGCTAAGAAGGGCTTAATGAGTAAAGGTGATCAGCTATGAACGTAAAGATGATGGGACTAATCACTGGTTTCTCTAAAGCAACTAGTGAAAAGATTGACAGAGAACGTAAAGATGAAGAAGCTTTAATGCTTAATCGTTTCAGAATAGCTGCCGCTAACAAGTCAGTGGTTGATGCTGAGAACAAAGAGAAGATTGACCTTGCACGAAACAATCTATCATACCTCAACACTATTGCACCACACGCAACAGAAGCGCAACGTATTGTTATTGCCTCCAATCCAATGCTTACAGCTCAGTTGAAATCAATTCATGAATCTAAGAACTTTGAAACCTTTACAGACGTTGAAGGTGTTAGCCGTATTAATCTTGATAAGATTATTATAGCTAATAAAGATAAGATACCTGAAAAGTTTAAAACAGCTCAAGACTATATTGCTAGTCTTGATCAGCGTCCAACAATTGATCAAAGCAAGGTGCAAGAGCGTCAGATGAATAGCACATTCTTTGCCAATACATCACCAACTAATAAGAAGATGGAGACTTTGGCTTCAGCGTTTGGTGCTAGTGCAGCAGAGTTGTTGTCATACGAAGGATATAAGGCATCTTCACCAGATGCGTATGGTGGATTGACGGCTGCAACTCTTACTAAAAGAGACAGCAGCAGTGAGCAACTTGAAACTCTCAAGCAAGACATCTATGATTCTATCCGTAATAATGGACGTGATGCTCCTGAGACAGAGGCTTTGCAAAATAAGTTAAATGACTTAGAAAAGTCAACCATGAGCGCTACTCAGCAGCTACAGCAAGACAATGCAAAAGCATTAATGATTCAAAGAGAGCCAACTAATTATACAGATGAAGAAAGACAGTGGTCTAAGAATTGGCTACAACGTGAATTGTTACATGCTAAAGATGTTGCCGATGCTAGCAGAGCGGCTTCTGAAAATAATCCAGAAAATAAATGGAATGTTATTAGCTCAATGATCAACGGTGTTAAAGATGCCGTTAACCTTAATATCTTTACCGACCCTCGTACAAAGCTTAAGACTTGGGGTCAAGGTAAGGATGCACTGAGAGAAGGAACGCCAGAGTTTGCAAGAGCTTACAACGCTGCAATTAATGCTAAGATTTTAGATAAGCTTAAGATGGCTGGTGCAATTGATGACAACGGAAAGCTGTCAAAGAATAACACTTTGCGTGTTAGATCTTTACTTTCTGATCGAGGTATTGATGTTGAACAAAGAGGTGAAGGTTTCGTTATTCTCACAGATGGTGAAAAAGCACAAAGAGCTTTGGATGCAACAAGGCAGCAAGGTCCAGAAGCTGTAGATATGAGAGTGTCAAGGCTTAAGAATCAGAACATTAGCGATGCAACGATGTTGTCTATGGGGTACACTCAAGAAGAGATTGATCGTGTTGCTAAAGTGAATCCTCCAGCAGCGGTAATGCCACCAGCAATGGATCGTGGCTCTATGCCAAATCAAAATAAATTCCAACCAGATAGTCCAATCGGTGGAGCGTAAAGGAAAACAATGACCCCAGAAGAACTAGAAGAAGAACGACAACGAGCATTTAAATTGTTGGACAATGATGCTTTGTTTGTTGACAATCAGACAGATCTTGCATTTGGTATCAACAATGATGTAGCTCCAGTTGTAGAAGATGTGGCTCCAGTTGACATTGAAGCTGAGCGTCAAAGAGCTTTCAAACTGTTAGATCAACCAGATGAAGTTGACATACCTGATGTCTCCAAAGGTGTTGACGTTGCTGACTTAGACTTCTCTAAGCAGTTTTCTGTCAGCAACTTGGTTAAAGACGAAAGCCTCTTTGGTGTTATTAAAGATGTGCAGAAGCTTAGACAGGATAAAGAGTTTAAAGAAGGTGATAGCAGAGAAGACTTTGTTAATGAGTTTCTAGCTGATCAACGATTCACTGACTTTAACACATACGGTACGATCAGTGAGTTGTCATATATTAAGAACGCTGATCCTGAAGAAGCTAGGAAGTCTGCACTTGCTCGTAAGGTTTATGGTAACACTGCCAGCTTCTATGAAGAGGGTGGTCAAGGTGGCATCTCTCCATACTACGACATCATCAAAGCTATTGCAGTAGACCCAGTGTCTTATCTTGGATTTGGTGTTGGTAAGATTGCAACAGCTGGTGCTGCCAGAGTTGCTGGAACAGCTGCAACAAAAGAACTTGCAGAGCAAGGACTAAAGCAAGTTGCTAAGAAAGCTGCTGGGTATGGTGCTGTATCAGAAGGTCTCATTGGTGCTGCTGCTGCCATTACAGATCAGAATCTTTCTAACACTGTTCTAGAAAAGCTTGACGAAGAACCTGAAGAAGTTAACTGGGGTGTTGTTGGTCTTGTAGGTGTTGTTAGTGCTGCACTGGGTGGTATATCTACGTATGCAGGTGTTAACAAAGATCCATCCAAGACAATGAACTTGATAAACGAAGAGATCAAGAAGCGTCAAGCAAAGGTTGCTGACACCATTGCACAGCCTCCAACAAAGCTAGAAGAGATAGTGATGGGGCCAATCAGCGATGGCATGGACGAGGCCGTTGAAGGGTATATGAAGGCTCACGGTAATAGTATTGTAGATGCTTTAGACCCTGAAGGTATTATCACAGATCCAAGAGTTAAAGTAGATTACGTTAGGATTACAGCACAGGCTGCATATAAGATGTGGCAATCAAACCCTGCTGAGTATGGAAAGATGAAGGGTGAGAGAGTTCAAGATGTTATCGCTAGAATCATCACATCATCCGATGCTCTTGACGACACTGCTGTTGAGCAAGGTTTGATGCAGCTTGGTATTAGTAAGAATGAATACGCTGGTATGTTCTTAGCATCTGGCTCAGCCAGTGGTCAAACTCTTAATGCTCTTTCTCAATTTGCAAAGAATGTAACAAAGGAAGACACCGCTCTTAAGAAGAAGTTTGATGAGCTTTACGGTTCAGAAGATGAGCGTGTTGGTGCTTTTGCTAAAGGCATAGACTTCCTTAGAAGAATTGATAGAGAGAGTAAGGTTTGGATCACATCCGGTATTGACACTCTTATGCGAAACATTGTCGGTACAAGTATAGGTATGACATTGAAAGCTGGTTCAACAATGCTTGAGGGTATTGTTTACGCAGCAGGTGTTGGTGTTAAAGGAGCTTTGACAGGTGTTAAAACTGGAGATGCAACAAAGATAATATCAGAATCATATGCTGATGCTGTTGGTGTGTTCTTTAATTTAGTGGATACAAAGAAGAAGAATCTGTCATACCAAACTGCTGAAGAGATTCTGAAGTTCAACCCAACAGCTAGAGATACATTGTTCAAGTCTTTACAAGAGACTGGAGAGCAAGACATTAGTAAGCTTGGTCGATGGGCTAACACAATGAACGTTGCTGTTGACGGTGTATTCCGTAGGGCAGTGTTTACAGACTCTGTTGCTAAGCAGCTTAAGGATCAAGGTATTGATCTGTACACTGACATCTTGGCAAAGAATAAAGTTGTACCAGCTCCTGTTATTAAAAGAGCAATGAATGATTCATTGAAGTCAACGTTCTCTTATATGCCTAAAGAGACTAAGAAGGGTGTAAGAAACTTAGAGACAATGGGTGAGACTGGAGCATCGATGATTGTTAAACTAGTTGAAACAATTCCTTTATCATCATTAGCTATTCCTTTCCCAAGATTCATGGCAAACGCTATGGCTTTTCAGTACAGGTATAGCCCTGCTGGTGGACTCTTTGGTGCTGGTGGAGACTTCCTAACTGCCAGAGCACTGCAAAAAGAAGGTAAGGAAGAAGCTTCACAGGTAATGTTCCGTCAAGCTAACATGAAGTTTGCACAGGGTGTTGTTGGAACATCAGCTCTCTATGCAGCTTACAACTACAGAGAAAATAATCAAGGTGAAGATTGGTTCAATGTTAAGTTGACAGAGGGTGGTATAACAGACGTTAGATCTCTGTTCCCTATTGGCCCATACATGGCAGTTGCTGACTTCATGGTTAAGATGGACAAGGGTGAGCCAGCAAAGACTGGTGATATGATTGAGTCGTTTCTTGGTATGAAGTTGCCAGCAGGTACATCAGGTTATTTCTTTGATAACATAGCCGCTGCAATGGACTCTGAGAAGTCAGCTGATCAATTGCAAATTGCAATCGGTAAAGTAGTTGGTGATTACGTTGGTAGATTCTCACAGCCTTTTGTTTTCAAACAAGCATATGACACCATTGATATGCTAAGAGAAGAAGGGTCACTCGCTAGAGATCCGAACGTGTTAGATGAAGGTGAAGGTGGTGGTACTGCTGCTGTTCAGAGAATCATGAACAAACTTCCTATTCTTAAAGAATACTTACCAGAGGCAGCACCACGATTCAGAGAGAGTGAGAACATCTACAAAGAGGGTGAGTTGTTTAACCGTCTAATTGGTATTAGACAGATGCCTAATAAGAGTGGTGCTGAGAAAGAAATAACAAGACTTCAAATCAATCCATACTCAGTGTATGGTAGATCAACTGGAAGTAAAGAGTTTGATAACAAGATCGTTAGAGAGATCAACAAAGATGTCCTACCTCTTGTTAAAGAATTGATTGCAGATGAAGAGTATCAACGCGCTACATTCCTTGAGAAGAAGATTGCAATGCATGAAGTGATTCGTGAATCTGTAAGCTTCATTAAAGGTAGGGTTATGGATGAGATGCAGTGGGACGATGAGAAGAGAGATAAATACTACAAGCTTCAGTTCAACAAACTGCCAGATCTTACAAGAAGATTCATTAATGAGAGATACAATAAAGATTATGGTATGACAATGGAAGAAGCCAATGACTACCAAGATGTTGACTGGTACAAGTTTGAACTTGACCTTGTTAAAAAAGGAAGCTTCGAATAATGGGACTATTTAATAAAGCAATAGGTAAAGCTACAAAGAACTTAAGCAGGATATCTGGAGATGTTCTTGAAGAAGTAGTGTCCCCATCAAAGAAGCTGATGGGTGACATGCAGAAGGCTGCTGAAGTTCCATCTCCGTTTGAAGCTGAGGTGATGACACCAGTTTCAAAGGGTAAGTATGTTGGCCCTGATGGGTCTGGATACAATGATTGGTTCACTGGTATTGATGATACTGAAATCTCAGCAATGGAGAAGAAGATCGCCAGCGACTACGGTATGTCAGTGGATGAGCTGATTGATCAAGCCCCTCAGCAGTTTGCTAATGAACTAGCAATGGAGTGGAGCTTCTCAAAGAAGAGCGGTGACAAGTCTATACCATACCCAATGGACGAAGACTTTCCTGATCAAGGAGAGTTGCTATCCGATGCTGGGTTTAAGAAGGCTAAGAAGATTGCTGCTGAGAAGGCTAATCCATTTTACATTGACCCTAATATAAAGAAGAAGGAAGCTGCTGATAAGCAAGCCATTGAGATTGCTACAAAGGGAGCAGAGGCTGTATCACCTATTGCAAAGATGGGAGACCCCATTGGTATTCAACGAAGAGATCAAAGAGATAAGTTTATTAGAGAAGTTAAGCAACTAAGAACTGCGTTGTTCGGAGACCTTAAAAAGGGATTGGAATACGCTGAGTATGATGACATTGTTCTTGGTAAAACTCAAGGTGAGTTTAGAGCAGCAACTGGTAGAGAGTTTATTCCATCTAACAAAGATGATGTAGCTCAATTCAAATCTATTGCTGAGAGACAACAATCATTACTTGAAGTGTTGCGTAACAAGTATAAAGATAATCCACCAATTAAACTGTTTCATGGATCAGCAGGTGGAGGTGATGCAAACCTGATTAAGTCAGAGGGATTCTCTCCAGACAAAGGTAACCAAGCTGAGCTTAACATGAATGCTACATCATTCACTAAAGATTTAAATCTTGGCTTTATAGAGAAAGATGCTTTTGGTGGTAGAGATCCATCATCATACTTGTCAGTGGAGTTTCCATATCCAGAGTATAAGTTCTTAAAGGTTGACATGTCTGAGAAGGATTACGATAAAATGAACATGAACGTAATCTTAAAAACAATCAGTGGTGATCCTAAGACAACTAGGCCATTGGGAATCCCTAGAGGTAGACTTAAGGAAACAGAAGATACATTCGTTGAAGCAGAGAAGCTTAGAGATAATTATCTTCTGAAGAAATCTACAAGCCAAGTTAAAGAAGTTCAAGAGGGATTGCTTTCTTTAGAGGGAGATTTGAATAAGCTACGTGGAAAGATTGGTGTAGGTACAGAAGTTAGCACTAAGAAAGAAGCTGTGTTGAAATACAACTTGATTAGAGACTATGTTAAAGCTGTCAGCAAGATGAGCAAGGCTACTTCTGTGACAGGTGGTGCTGGTCAACGATACCAACGAGAGTTTGTTAAGCTTGGCATGAACAGCACAGAGTTAAAGAAGCTGGCTAAGGTTCTTAGAGAGAATGGTATGACAGCTAGGGCTGATAACATTGAAGCTTATGACACAATAAAGCTTGGTGAATCAATTAAGCTTAGACCAGATAGTAAGAATCCAGTTCGTACAAAGAGTAACGAAGCGATGTTGAAACTTACTGATCAGTTTAATAGGGGTGGATTAGTAATTCGTTAATGAAAAAAGCCAGCGCAATGCTGGCTTTTTAGATGGTGCGTCCTAGAGGATTTGAACCTCTGACCTACAGCTTAGAAGGCTGTTGCTCTATCCAACTGAGCTAAGGACACGTTGATTTAGTTTGTGAAGGTTGTCAAAGTAGGCTCTGTCAAAACCTCTTTGCCACTCTAATCCTTTGCTTGCTGTACTCTCATACTTGTTATTAAGCCAGCCCCTGCTGAAAGCATAATAACCCTCTTTGAATTGAAACGATAAAGGTGGTGATCGTTCTTCTCTCATTGCTTCTCCTTTAGATTTTTAATCTTAAGATTATAACAGTTACTCTTAACAACATATCCATTAGATGGATCAGTAGTTCCCTTCTCCATATAGTCAGCGTCTTTCATGTACGCCTCCTTACCATAGACACCTAGATACCAACCAACACTGTAGTCTATTTTAACACGGACAAAGCAATACATGTCACACTTCTGTTTAGTATTAAACGCTGATATAGAACAGTCATAGGAATCTTTAGGCTCCACTGATGTCTGTTTAGTTTTAACATCTACAGTTGTACCATCATCCAATACTAGATCGTAGTCGTATGTATTGTTAAGAACACCGCCCAATACTTTCTGAGCAATAGCCTCTCCAATAAAACCAGCGATGTTACCACCACCTCTCGTAATGCTGTTATGAAGAGTGCCCATCTCTGATGCTTTATCTCTAGCGGTTAACAACATGTCGTCAGTGATGGTAACTTCAATCATTCATTGTCCTCCGGTTTGTCTATATACACAGCATCTCCGTAATAGATTTGACAGAATGGCAGCTTCAATATCAATCCATTGAATGCCAGAAGTCTTTCTTGACCATCTTCATCCTCAGTGATGTGACAGATGTCTCTGGAGTATTCAATATCTAATCCCATACCTTGTCGTATTCTAAACACTACCATTGTAAAATCCTTTTAAGTTGAACATATTTATTATACATCAATGATTCAATCACTTCCCTCTAAATAAAAATCTCCAAAGTAGAAATACATGAAGGGTATCTTCACAATCATTCCAATAAACAAAGCCATCTCACCGTCTTCATTTTCATCAGAATCTACAATATGAAATACATTGTCATTAAACTCTATGTCAATACCTATACCTTGACGTAATCCAAAGCTAATTGACATTCTCATCCTCCCATTTCAGTTTAGCAACAATGTAATTCTTAACCAAACTACTACGCACAATATCAGACACAGAGAACTCAATCTCGGTGAACTCCTTCATGTTACGGATAATGGTTAAGAAGTCCAACAAGCCGCTTTTATCATCCCTCTTCTTCAAGTCCACCTGACGATAATCACCACATAAGAAGAACTTACTTGTATGACCTACACGGGTAATAATGGTATCCAACTCATGCATTGTACAGTTTTGACTCTCGTCTAGAATGACAATGGCATTGTTAAACGTAGTACCACGAATAAACGATGTAGACAAGAACTCAACGAACCCCTGCTCTACCAACCTATCCCAAGCGTCCTTACGTTTAAATAACTCAGCGGCTATCTGCTTATACGGCTCTGTGAACTGGTTCATCTTCTCCGCTGCATCTCCCGGTAAGTGACCCATCTCCCTACTCTGTACACTAGACCGGATAATAACCAACTTCTGATAGGGGTTACTCTTGTCCATAACCTCTTCCAGCGCCTTGTAGAAGGCAATGTAAGTTTTACCTGTACCAGCTACACCAGACAAGGCACAGAAGTAATGACCCTGTTGGTAGGCATCAAAGAAATCTTGCTGCTTCTCTGTTTTAGGGCTAATCGTCATCATATCATCCAACCTCATTTTCAGTCCATGTTGAGGCTTGGTTGGTTCTGTTTCAATTGTCTTTTTTTTACGAGTTACCATTAAGCTGTCTCTTTCAAAATGTTATTTATTAATTCTTCTTTAGCTTTCAAATATACTTCAACAGCCTCTTGCTCTGTAGCATATTGCCCTAACTCTGTGCGTAAATTTCGATACCTAATACGTGCCCTCCATTTTCCTGTGTGTTTATGAAAATCTACACCTTTTCTTTTAGATGAATTCAAAGCATTTAAAGAACGGCTGGCTGGTCTTAAATTGACAAACCTGTTATCAAATGGATTCTGGTTAATATGGTCTATAAGGGCGGGGCAACTTCCTGTCATCAAATAAAAGGCTATTCGGTGAGCTAAATATTTACTTTTTTTATGCTGAATATGCAATGCATTTTTCTTTTGTGTCCCTGCAAACCAATCCTTATTGTGCTTACCTTTATTATTTATCCATTTAAACAGTCCATTGTCAGGGTTATATTCTAAAAATGTTTCTAATCCAGTGAGGTCTTTCATTATGCTGCTTTCCCCCATACGTCAGCCCAAGTGCCTGTTGTAGCACCCTTTGAATAATCAGTCACACGTTGTTCAAAGAAGTTCGTATGACTAACACCTAGCATTCCATCCACCCAAGGTAGAGGATTCTTCTTAACCTTAAACACTCCTTTCATACCCATACTGATTAAACGGCGGTCAGCAATATAACGGATGTATTCTTTAACTTCCTCTTTTGTCAACCCTTCAATGTTACATAATCCAAAAGCTAAGTCAATGAATTGGTCTTCGAGATCCACCATGTTACGTGCAATCTGCTTGATGTTAGCAGCGCTGCTGTCACCGGGGTTTTGTTTAACCCATTCACGATAAACTTTTATCATTCCCTCAGCATGCATTGTCTCATCAACAACACTCCATGCAATGATTTGACCTAAGCCTTTCATCTTACCGTTACGTGCAAAGTTCAACAACATAACAAAGGATGAGAACAACTGCATACCCTCACCAAAGGCAGAGATGGTTGCAATCTTCTCAGCCATAGGTAGGTCGCCTAACGTCTTAAAGTACTCATGCTTATCTACCATCTCACCGTACTGCATGAACTCGTTGTAGGTGCTCTCAGGCAGTCCTAGCGTCTCAATCAGGTGGGCATAGGCGGCAACGTGTAGAGCTTCCCGTCCAGCAAAGCCACTCATCATCATACGCACTTCAGGTTGCTTGAACGCTGGAATGTAATGGGTGTAGTAACCGTCACCAATGTCTAGGTCACCCTGCACAAAGAACCGTAGTATCTTAGTCAGGAACTCTCGCTCGTCTGTACCCAACTTCTTCTGATAGTCCTTCAAATCCTCACCCATAGGAACCTCTGTGTGTAACCAATGGCTCTGCTCATGCTCTAGCCATGCGTCATATGCCCAAGGGTACATAAAGGGTTTGAACGTTGTACGCTCTTGTGTTAAATCTTTTTTCATCCGTCTCTTTCTGTTAATCCCATAAACTTTGGTAATAGACACCAAATAGTCTGAACCCGTTTTGAATACGCTTTTCATATTCCTTACGTCCGTTCTTATCGTGAACCTCAGTATGGTTAGGGCCTTCAATCATTTCAATGTTTCCGTTTTCCAGTTTACGCCATTGTAAATCTGAGACTCCTGTTACGAACTGCTTTTCCCAGCTATCATCCATTTTGCTTTCAAACGCAAAGATCATTTCGTCTAGTATCCATATCCATCCTTGTTGGTGCTGTTCGTCAACATTGCCGTGTAGCTCCTTGTGTACGTCAGTTAGATCAATAAGTCCCCATCCGTGTCTGGATTCTTTCAGTTGCTTCAGTAGGGGTAGTATGACGAGGGACAATGTATGATCCATGCTACACGTATCCCAAGGATCTATATGCACTTCAATTATACGTTTCTGTTTGCTATAGACCCAACTTAACAACTTCGATAATAAGGTGTCCGGCCTGTCAAGACTCCACTTTATTATGTCTCCAGCTTTTGCTTCAGGCTCTATACTACCATACGCAAGCCACTCACCTAAATGATGAACCCACTTTGGTTTGCTTTTAAAACCATAATCATCGACTTCTTTTTCTACCCAAAAGCAAAGTAGGTCTGCCAGTTGATACGGCCCAAACCAGTATTTATATTTTCCTATCTTTACTAGCATGGTTGGTTAGGGTTATGAGTCATCACCACTGTCTCCATGTGTTACTAATAATATGCAGGCAGGTGACCACCTCTAGCCACCTTACCCAACTCAACTGCCTTAACCTTCGCAAGCCAGACATGATTCTCCGTTCACTATAGCAGATAAGTCTATCGAGGTTAACTTAACTGCACTGCCTACTTTCTCTGCCCTACGCACTTTATCGCTACGTAGGTAATACAAGCTCTTCAACCCCTTCTTCCACGCCATGAAGTGTACAGCATGCAGGTACTTGATCTGCACATCTGGACGGAAGAATAGGTTAACACTCTGCCCTTGGTCGATATAGACTTGACGGTCACTAGCAAGCTCAATAATCCAGCGCTGGTCAAGTTCCATCGCAGTCTTAAACACAGCCTTCATATTGTCGTCAATGTCCAGATGCTGCACACTGCCATCGTTGGCGATAATTGTTGCCCATGTGTCATCATCATCCAACCCAATCTTAGCAAGCTCTCTAGCCAACCACTTATTTTTAGTAACATACGCACCGCTTAAAGTATCCTGACGATAAGCATTAGCCCGATAAGGTTCAATGCTAGGACTGGTATTACCCATGATAATAGAAGACGATGCGTTGGGTGCAATAGCCATGTGATGACTAAAGCGCCTGTTAACCCCGTGCATAGCAGCATCAGGGCATGCACCACGTTTATCAGCCAAGTAAGAATCTCCACGCAAACACTCCTTGTTTATATGGCTGAAGATATCCTTGTTAGTCATCTTTGCCATCACACCTTCAAAGGCTAAGTTATTCTTTTGCAAGTACGCATGAAAACCTAACGCGCCAATTCCAATAGACCTCTCACGGGTAGCAGAGTAAACTGCACGACGAACACTATCAGGAGCGCCGCTGATGAAATAGTCAATAACATTGTCAAGCATTTCCATAACATCCGGTATAAATTGCTCATTACCTTTCCACTCATCAAAGTACTCCAAGTTCAAACTACTTAGGCAACACACCGCTGTACGATCTTTACTGGTGGGTAAGAAGATTTCTGTACATAGGTTACTACCGTTAATTGTTAACCCCTCCTTCTGCAACCATGAGGGCATCTTACGGTTAGCTTCGTCGATGAAGATAAGGTAAGGCTCTCCGGTCTGCATACGTAAGTCTAACAACTTCTGCCACAAGTACTTAGCTGATACCGTCTCAACAACTTCTTTACTAGCAGGGTTTATTAAGTCCCAGCTATCATCAAAGTCATCATCTAACATTGCCTTCTCTAACACCTGCATAAAGGCATCTGATACGTTAACACCATGATTCAGGTTAGGTGTGCGTAGGTTCTGGTCGCCTGTTGCCTTACGCATCTCTAGGAACTGAATGATGTCAGGATGGTTAATGTCCAAGAAGGCGGCGTAACTACCACGGCGTGTGCGTCCCTGTCGATAAGCCAAGCTAGAGGCATCATACATCTTTAAGTGAGGCATGATACCAGTGCTCTTCTCATCTGAGTTACGAATACCTAAGTGGACACCAACACCACCACCTAACATACTTAACCAGTTTGTCTCCGATAGATTATCAACCAAACCTTCTGCACTATCTTCCATATAGTTAAGAAAACAGCTAATAGGAAGTCCACGCTTACTACGACCAAAAGAAAGAATAGGAGTGCTATAACTGAGCCAATGGCTAGAACTATACTCATAAAGTCGCTGGGCGTGCTCAAGGCTGCTCGAAAAAGCCTGCGATACATAGGCAAATCTTTCTTGTGGACTGGTCTCTCCGTCCATCATGTAGCTCTCTTTCAATCGCTGAAGACCCAGCGTATCGAAGAGACTATCACGGCTCATGTTTAGTTTAATTGTCATAGGTCAAGTTTGTTTAGAGAAGAAAAAGGGTACTCGAAAGTACCCTTTGGGATATAGTTATACCAGAAATTGAAGATAATACAACCCTTAATTGTTATCATTTTCAAGAAGATATGAGACCTTATCGTATACACCAACGTATCCAACCTCATCTAAGAACACCGCAAACTGTAAGATAATCTCATGCCAATCGGAATCACCTGTACATATATACAGCATTTCTTTATTAGTTAGTACGTTGTTTTCTTTTGAAGCGTGTTCAAAAAAGTAATTGTGTTGACCATCATTCATTACTTAAACCTTTATAGTTACTTAGATGCATTCTCTTTCCTTTTCTTCCTTTCGTTCTGTGTTTTAACATTGTGACATTGACTACACAAAACTTGAAAACCATCAACCTCACAGTACATCCGTTTAATATAGATGTTCCAATCAATGAAGCCACCCTCAACTGATACAACTGGATCTATGTGATCCACTTGAACATCAGCTTGTTTGAACATGTCACCACACGCAGCACACTTGTAACGATTACTCATCTTACCAGTAGCAGGATCTAATCTTTTACCAATCAAAGCAAGATTAAGACTCTCGTATCGTGGAGGCCAGCGTCTAGACAGTGTGCGAATACCACCCTTGATGAAGCTGTTCATTCTAGCAGCTGTCCATTGACCACTGTTAAAAGGTTTCTCTGGTTTTGCTTTTGGCAATTAATCTTCCTCACGCTCTATTAGAAGCAACTCAATATCAATGTCGTTGATATCAGCACCACTAAATACATCTTGAATATTCTCACGAATAACTTCTTCAAGGTACAAAGGATCTTGAAGTGAACGAGGTAGATCTGTGTCGTTCACAAAAGCGGTGAGTCGGATGTTAATTTTCATTGTCAAAAACGTGCCGAGTTAGAAAGTTTTCAAGAACGTCTGAATGCTTCTCGTATATAAACTTCATAAGCTTCTCTCGTTCTTCTGGATACGTAGCTAAGTAATTAGGAACAAGAGTTAACAACAATGCAGTCATAGAGATTGCTGGAGATTCAAACTTTGATTCAACACCGCATGACACGATGGTTAACGTATTAGGAATCATCTTGCCTTCAGCATCTAGGTCAGGACGAAGAACGATCAGAGTGTCTCGGTCTTCAAGTTCAAAGGTATCAGTCATTCGGTGATGTCCACATTTCATTAGGTGTTCTTCGAAGCCATAGCAATCTTGCATTCTCAAGAATTCTATCTTCAGATTGGTAGGCTTCCATACAAACATTATACATATCAATCTCAGTCTCGCAACTCTTTAACATCTTCTCAGCTGTCTTAGGACCAACGCGATCAAGGCCAATGATATTGTCTGCACTGTCGCCCATCAAGATCTGCATGTAGAAAAACCTCATACCCTCATAAGGGGTGACGAAGAATTTCTCACGCTTCACAGGATTGTAATGCCAACCAGAGAACTGTTTAAAGTCTTTATCAATTGAGACGATGATGCAATCACCGTTGAGAGTTTGACCCTCAGTAGTAATTGCATCATCAGCTTCATAACCTTCGTAGATAACTGCACCCCACTCCTTAACCATATGTTCACGAACATCTTTTAAGTGACGAGGTTTAGTTTTGTTGGCACGGTTACCTTTGTATATGGCAGTGACCGCAACATCAAATCTAAAGTTAGTCTTACCAGTTAGATAGAGATCCCAATCATCGTAAAACCTATCATCATGATCCACTGACATAATGATCTCAGCAAGAGACCTGTTAGTGTTCATGATAGCCATGCTCACCTTCTCGTTTTCACAAGCGGCAGCACAGCGATAGGCTACGATGTCAGCATCTATTAAGATTTTCACAGAACGTCTTCATCATCCAGTTCTACACCACCAGCATTAACATACTCAACCAAGTCAGTAACCACCAGTCGTTTCAGCGATGGGCTGTTACCTTTCTTATTCTTGTACTTCCATTCGTAAGAGCTAACCAAAGCTTTACCAACGCTACCGTTACCAATTATCACATCAGCTGGAATCTCCATACCATCAGAGTCATGTGAGCGCATGGGGTTGTTACTCTTGCATGTGATGTACTTACCCATCTCAGGCCTCTTCTCTGAGTCTTCTGCAATAGTGATGCCCATACTTTCCAATGCTTCCACAGCGCTATCGCTTAGGTTACACAGATTGAGTTGGTACTTGCCAGACATCTCATTCAGCTTGTGTGTTTGTGCCCAGTAGATGTCACACTTAATCTTTACTTTCAAATCTTCAGTCATATAATTTCCAATCAAAATAAAGGCTATGACGTTAGCCTAATTAACGTTACCCGATGATAAGCTTCTCAGCCATGTCAACGTAGTAATTATAATCAAGGTCTTCACGATTAAAGTCCTTGACATTATTGCAAACCCACATACCCCAACCAGCTCCGATTGAAAGTCTACGTGGTTCTAAATCATCCTTCAACGGCGGCATAACCTTAACAAGATCTGCACCAGCCCTGCAAGCATAAAACCTACAGGTGTTTTGTTGAACCTGTTCTGTACCATCAGCTAATACTAGCACGAGCTTGCTACTTCTTGGCACCTTAGTACGCATCATGAAGTCGTAGTTGTCTTCGTGGTTTGTAATAAAGTTACGTATGTCAGCTCTATGTAAGATGTGTGCCTCAGCAGCCTTGCGAATAACAAGACCGCCTTGATCTTGATGCCAGCCTAGCCCTTCGTATTGGTATGCGCCCTTACGCTTAACCTTACCGTCAGTGTAAACAGCAATGTAGTTGTTCACGTCACGGACAATCATCTTACTATAGAAAGCAAACTCTAAATCTAAACCAACTTGCTTCTGCCACTCATCACAGATTATATCATAAACATCCTTCTTGTTCTTAGGAAGTTTGACAGTGATGCCGTCAGTGTTAACTTGGATAAGAGACAAGCCTTCAATACCCATCAACTTCTCTGCTAACAAACATAATGATAGCTGACCATTGATGGTGATTGACATTGTGTACTTCGAATCATAGAACGGACTGTACTGACTGTTGCTGTCACCATATACACCGTTCAATGCCAGCTTCAGCATTGCATTCTCGACAGTACCTTTGGCATAGCTTTTGCGTTGTTGGTATACGTCTTCGTAGATGTCACAAAAGCGTTCACCTAAATGCTCAGGGAATACACGGTTGGCAATGGCAATGTTTGGGTACATCGAAGCAACGTCAGCATCAATGATGAAGTGATCATCATCCTCTTCAACAGCCGCATCACTAATTGATCCATGAATGCCACCAGTACCAAAGTCGAAACGGAAACCATCGACAACAACATTCAAGTTGTCAGCGACATTCCAACACCCCCAATAGGAGAATTGTTTTTCACCCTTCTTCTTTGTCTTCAACTCAACAGCATCAATCCATCCAGCAGGGTGCTCTACCATGAACTTTTCAACACTCTCATCACTCGGCTTGAAGAAGAACTTCTTACGCTTTGTAAGCATGTCAGCAAACGGTGCAACATCACCAAGCTCATCTTCAGGGATGCTGCTTAGCACACCCTTAGTCTCTGTGATTTCTTTGTTGCGAAACCATTCCAGCACAGATATAAACTCAGGACGTTCAAAGTCGTAGTAGTTGAACAGGCAATCACCGATGTTAATTGATTCTCGAATAGTTTGTTGAATGACACGCTTATTATTAACACGTTTGTAACAGCTACCTTCCATCTCTTCTTCAAGACGCATAATGAAATAATCTTTACCAATCTTTGTATCGTTGTGATTGATGAAGCTACGCTTATACTTGTTAGTCAGCTCTTCACGGAAAGAAAGCATTGGTAATGAGTGGTTATAAAACTTTAATGTCTCACGTACATCATGCATGTTGTATTTAAGCAATACATCTATCTGATCATCCTCAAGATTGGTGCCAACCTCATAGGGTAGATCTTCGATGGTGTCTGATCGCATATTAAACTCAATCATTTTCAAGCTAGTTGACCTAGCCCTGTTGTCGAAGTGATGAATCTTAAACAAGTCAACCTGATTAACATGCTCATCAGAAACCCTGACTATCTTTTGAAACACATTCTCAGCACCGATAACCATCTGAGCTTTCTTGTATGTGCGTACAGCTACAGCCTTACCACTGACAGTTAAAGCTTTCTCACGAACAGACAAGAGGTCATGGACAACAGGGTAGTCAAAGCCAACGTTGTTAAATCCAATCATCCTGTCCTTGTTCTTACGAAGCTTGTCAAGAAAAGACAGCAGATCAGCTACATCATTCTTACGAGTTGAGCATTCGAACGCCACTTCATTCTCACCATTGGCATCAATGGCAGAGAACGTAAACACATTCGGATAAGTTTCAATGTCATATATCCAATCCATGATCAACCAATCGAACGGAGTAGTACAAACATTGAGAATAAAAGTATAGTTGCTAGCATTTTGTTTCCTTAAAGAACGTCTTCGATTGGTTCGTATTCTAACATCCTTCCAGTTTCTTTGGTGTAGAGCAAGCTACATGCTGGCCCTGTTGTACCACTGAAACGATTCTTTAGAACACGAACGTGTGTTGTATTACGAACGGTTAAGTCTTCAGCTTGACCGTCTCTCTCTGCTCCAATAACCATATCACTAAGCTGTGCAATCGAACCACTACCTCTTAACTGAGCAAGAGATGTTGCTGCACCTTCTTCGTGTCCCCTACCCTCAGGACGCTTAAGGTGTGACACCACAAACAAAGCAATGTTAGTTTCTTGAACCAGCATACGAAGCTTCGTCATAATCTCGTCAATAGCCTTGCGCTCATCACCACTCTCTTGTGCTGACACAATGATTGAGATGTGATCCACAAAGATATACTTGCATGACAAAGCCTTAGCCAAGTATCGCACACGATTAACGATGTTGTCAACGCTTGTGCTGCCGAAGTGATCGAATAAGAACAGACGACCAGTGCCGAGCGTAGCTTCATAAGCATCACGTCTTTCTTTGTCAGTGGTCGGTGTGTCTGGCAGGTGCATCGGAACGTTAGCAGCCAATGACATCATAGACAAGCCAGTCTTGCGAATGCTTTCCTCTAAGAACATCAAGCCAATGTTGTCGTCAATGTTCTGTAATAAATGCCATACAATTTCTCGCAACAACTGACTCTTACCCAATCCACTACCAGCAGTGATTGTCACCAGCTCACCGTGACGTATACCATAGGTCATGTTATTCAACCCTTCCCACGGATAGCTACACTGTGCTGGTTCAAGCGGTGTACTAACTAAGTCCCAAAGAGATGTACCGCTAACAATTCCATCCGGTGTGTGCTGATCAGCCTTCCACCACTGCTGAACAAATAAGTCCTTCTCTCCCCCTATTAGGAAGTCACAAGCATCCTTGTAGTTGTTCATGCCCTTGAATAGCTTACTCTTGCCACCGAACAACTCAGCAACTTCTCTCGAAGCCTTACGTCCAGCATCATCGTTGTCAAAACAAACGATGATATTCTCGAACGATGACAACCATTCATAGTTGTCCTTACAGTTTTGCAATGCAGAGCCAGCACCGTTGCGAACAGATACGCTAGGCCACTTAGACCCAGTCATCTGATAGCCAGCCATAGCATCAAACTCACCTTCGTAGATGGTTACATACTTACCGCCTGCGCTGAACAACTGCTGTCCAAATAAAGTTCCATCACTCCATTGACCTTCGCTGATAAATGTCTTGTCCTTCTTACCCCTAATCTTAGCACCAATAAACTCGTTAACGGCATTGTAATAGGGGAAGTAGTAGCTTCGATCTGTTACAACAACACCGAATGTTTCGCATGTTGAGATATTAATCTTACGGTCATTGATACCAGTGATGAAACCCGCCTCCATATCTTCTTTGACTTGCGATGGAGTTTTAGTTTGCTTAGGTTTCTTTTTAAGTTCGGTCACTTGAACAGTTCCATCGGATGGGTGATATGTGTGACAGACAAAGCACTTGCTGCTGCCGTCTTCGTTGTATGACAAGCCATCACTGCTGGGGCAAGTGAGACACTTCTGATGAGTTAATGCAAACCCCATATTCATTCCTTAAATAATGATTGAAACTCCGTCTTTAATATTGCTTTGCATTTATCTGCTACATCTCGGTGCTCTTTCTGTGTAGCAGCATCACAACGAATGTCAACGTAATGCATCCAGCTACGTAACGTACCATTCATATACATCCTACTCATTGTCAATCCTTCAGGCAGCAACTTACGCGCTACCTCTTTAGCTATGCCGTTGTTAAGCGCAGCGCCATAGACACCCCTAACCTGTGCTATTAAGGTGCGTTGCATCTCGTCCCACCACCGCTGTAGCTCCCTGTCCTCAGTTGGCAGCGAGTTCTGCCTGTTCTTATCATCCTGCAAACGCACCTCAGACAGAGCGTAGTCATTAGCCACTGCATAACGTTGACTAAATTCTTGAAACGAAAAGCTCCTATGTCTGAGTATCTGCCGAGCAATGTCTCTGGTTGTTTCAATCTCCATACATACATTCACCATTTCAAATGGAGACCAGTGTTTATTGTTAGCTAGATACTTGAGGAGCTTGGGTGCTGTTTCTTTGTTGTCTTGGTTTTCTGGGTTAGACACCCTCGCCATGTAAGCAACAAGCTCTTCACCTTGTGGTGTTGCCCATACTAGTTTAACTTTACTCATACTTCCTCGGCTTCCATTAAAAATAACAAACAACATACAGCGTGTGCAAGGTGGGGTAGTCCACTCTCACCATCAATAACTTCCCCTTTACTGTACGCTGTCATGTGCCTGTAAGCAGCAGCCTGATAGCGTAGGTGCAAGTTGTCAACCTTTTTCCAATTGTGTCGGTCATACTTCTTAGCACCGAACGTCAATACCTTCACCACTTCATCCACCGCATTGAATGGCAGCAGTGTGTAGTCTGGTTTATCGTTGTCATACTTAACACCATTAATTATTTCTTTCGATGATTTTTGTTGCTTCATGTTATGTCACACCATTCTTCTCTTTAACTAAATGGTAAAACCTTATTAACTCTTTGTCATACTTACTAGCCCAGTCCACTACCTCACCCTCTGGCTTCCAGCTTTCATTTTCCCACATACTAAACCCAGCTTCTTCAGCAAGGTCTTTAATCTCCTCTGTGAACTCTACAGCATCATAGTCAGGTGCTAGCTTTTTAGCTTCACCTATCCCTGCCTTTATGGCAGTGAGTATGCCTAACCTTGTCAAAGCTGATACTGTCTCTGGTGGAAAGTCAAACTGATAAACAGCACTGCCATCTACGTTATCACGTAATAGGGTTACGTTGCCCGTTCCTTCATCATTCATTTATACATCCTCCAAAATAGTCAATAATAATACGAGTAGCGTTTATTCGTTTTTTAATTTCTATAATGTCTTTTTTCTTGTCTAGATCAAAGACAGCGAATCCTTCGTTTTGTTTTCTACGAGATAAACCATGCTGTAAGTTTTCTAATATCTCCTGTAAGTTGGAAACAGTAATCTTATCTGCATCATCATCACATATTGTTAACCTTAAGTCCATAAGTCACCTTCTCTTTTGCACCAGACAGCTTTGCCATCTTTGTTAATAAATCATTCAACGGCTCTAACATCATAACCCTACAACAGCTAAGTGTAATGGGGCTGAACTCAGTACCGCTATCACTCTCTTCTATGCGATTTAAATACTTATCAAAGAACTCTTTAACAAGCCCTTGCAGTATTAAAGCATCCTTTTCATTACGCATCTCAGCGCCTATCTCTTCATAGTTCATCACCACTCACTTTCATCGGCGACATTAACAGTCATCGTAGTACAGAGACCATTGTATATTGTCACCCAACTCATTGTTATGATAGACCCGATACCTGAGCTGCTATCACATTCAATTGTTATGTCAGACACAATGTTGTTTAGTTCTACAACCTCGTTAATCTTCTCTACATCCCTAGGTAGTATTGTCACTTTAGCCATTTGTTACTCCTTGTTTTAATGTGAATTATTGCGTGTAGGTAGTAGTTGTGCGTCCCTTGCGTCTTGTCATGCATGTCTAGCAGTACGCCGAAGATGCGCTCACGCTCGGCTTCAATCTCTCGATTCATGTACTCCACCGTCACCGTACCGAACTGACTAGGCTGGTTCTCGGGGTCAGTGAACAGTTGCATCATTGCCTCACGTGCCTTTGCAATAACTTCTTCGCTGTTCATGTGTTCTTCTCCTTGATCATCTTAGTCTGTGCCTCCAACTTTGTACAGCTCTTCTTCTTGCTCTGCTATGTCACGTCTGATTCGCTCCGACACCTTCACTGCATCGTGGATAATACAGCTAACAACTTGTTGTTGATCCTCAAGTGACATCGTTGTCATTGTAGTGTGTGATGCTATGTCTTGTTGCAATATTTCTAAGTAGTTCATTGTGTTTCTCTATGTCTAGTTTAAGTTCTAAGGATCCAGCATCAAACCCTGCCATGTATAGATCATTATCTGTGCAAAATGCTAATTGATTTCGATATCCATTAGCATACCCTTGGGAGTATGTTTCCATTCAGTTCCTTTTCGTTTAAAGGGATAGCGATAGAAGACATGAAAGCCTATCACCTTGATCTTAACCAACCTCTTGTTCCATGATGGAGAGACAGCTAACGTGTGGTAGTGGGTGGCAGTTTGTGTATTATCTCTCAACCTACCCGCCATTGCAAGAGCAACAACCCTCATGACCTGTGTTGTATATGCAACACCAGTGGGGTGTCTGTCTCGTGCATAATTGGCCCAACTAAATTGTTTACGCTGATACACCACTTGACATATTGTATTAGGCCAACGCTTACTCTTCACTCGATTCAGCACAACGTTAGCCACAGCTTTGATACCCGCTAAGCTTTCACCCCTTGCTTCGTAATGCAGGTTGTCTGCAAAACACTTGGCTTGCTTAGCATATGGTACAGCATCTGCCGATGTTGGTAACAACAACAGCAGCGCCATCAACACCCTAGACAATATTTACTTTCATATCAAATACTCCGGTAACCCTCGCATCTGCTGTGCATTGGTTGCACCACGCAAGGTGTGTTTAATGTAAGGACTCAGCGACATAGGAGTTGCATGCCCACTCACAGCCATGATGGATGACATGGGAACACCAACCTCCACCATCTCAGTGATGGCAGTGCGGCGTAAGTCCATGAGCATCAACTCATCAGGTAGCTGTGCCTCCTTCATGATAACGTTCCCCATTCGGTTGAGGGACATCAACGTGTAAGGCTTAGCCACACCACGTATCACTCTGTGTGAGGGTGCAATGTATGGTTGCCAACCAAAGTCTTCATGTTGTTGAGCTAGCATCTTACGCAACCCTTCACTTGTTGGAACTTGAATGTTAGCACCACGTTTGCTTTGTGTCAACGTCAACACACCAGTGTCTAAGTTGTAGCTGTCCCATGTCAGCTCTCGCATGTCACCGAGACGCTGTCCCCACTCATACGCCATGTTAACAATGACACCAACGTTGCGCCATTGAAACTTACTGAACGCTGTGTTGAGGAAAGCACGAACATGATGACGCTCCCACACAATCTTCCTACTCTTGTGCTTACGTGTCTGCACTTTGCTGAATGGGTTGTGGTTGGTGAAGCCATGTCTGATTGCATAATTAAATAACAATCGATACACTGCCAACGTATGTGATGCCATGCTTATGCTACGATCAGCATGTTCTTCATAGATACGTTGGCACATGGGAGTGACGATGGTTCCTATTTTTGATTTAGGTAATGGCACACTACCGAGACGACTCTTCTTCCAGCTGTTCATGTAGTAGACGTAGTCTTGTCGTGTCTTATCGCCTAAGCTTAGGAAAGTTTGACTGTTGATGTAGCTTTTGATCAGGTCATCAACAGTGCTCTTTGCACTTAGGTTTTTTAAATATCTTTTCTCCCTACGCCATTCATTCAATAGAATGTTTTGCTCTTCAACATATGCAGAGGCCGTGCTCAAGTCTGTACCAAGCTGTTCACGCTTGACAACACCTGCCTCAACTGCATCCGATGGTGGGTTGTATCGATAGGTTGTCTCATCCCCACGTTGAACAACCTGCATGTAACTCGGTATCATTTGTTACCAATCACATACATCTGCTCAGCAACAGACTTGATCTTATCAATCTGGTGTACCTGCTCAACCCATTCCGTTGGCAAAGAGCTGAAGCCATTAACACCACCGTACATCATACCAACAATGGCACAGTTGGTGTCAGTGTCATAGCCCAACTTCACAGACATCTTCATGGCTTGCTTGAATGAGGTGCTGCGGTGTACTGCCCACATTGTTACAGCATAAGAGTGCATGATCGAGCCAGTGCCTACATCAGTGTGAATGTCCCAGCAGTTTTGCAGGTGTTTGAAGTCTTTGTGAAAGCCAATGAACATCTGAGCCACATAGGCAGAGATGTATTTAACTGTGTCGTTGTTACCGTGTGTCATCAGAGCAAGGGCAACAGCTTCACCGACAGCAGCATGGCTGTTGTTGTGGTTGGCAGCAATGGCTGGTGCTATACGCATCAGACTACCATTCCCGCTGTCGTTCTTGTTAGCTCTGCCAGCATATGGATTATCACGGGTCATCAAGCTAATGGCATTGGATGTTGTTGCACCGATGTCAAAGCACTCATCTCGTGTGCCGAAGTCACCGTATGCTTTCCAACTCTTGAAGTTGTTAGCAATCATAGATGGGTTGAACTCACCGCTCTTGATGTAGGCATCAGACGCTGACATCATCAGGGCTGTATCATCTGTCCACTCACCATTGTCAACGCCATGAGAGCCACCCGACATCATGTCATTGGGTGCAACAACATCCTCTGGATACATGAACTCGAACGGAGCACCATAGGCATCACCCAAAGCACAACCAACATACAAACCCAACACTTGATCTTTTGTCATTTTGTTTCACCTGTGAAATATATATACTGAAAGCTTACACCAGTGAATCCCTCTAAAGAACTCACCGTATATCACTTCGAATGGCCTCGACTTAAACTTCCTGTAACGGATGATTAACCGATAACCAAAGGGATTGAAGACAGCGCCGTCACTTAGTTTCATTTGTATCACCTACATAAGGCATCAATAAATGCAGGTTCTGTTGCACCAACGGATGATCATCCATCAACATAACACCTAGCATCTCAAGCACATCAGCTACATCTGCCACCGTCTTGATGGCCTCTTTGTTTAACATATACATAATAATTTCCTTTAAAGTTTACAACACAGGTAGTGGTTTGAATGATTCGTATCCCCTGATACGACTGTCACCATCAGTATGCTTCTCAACATATCTAACAACAACGTTGTTATCACTCAACACCTGCCTTAAATGGGACAAGTCACAGTCTTCCTCAAGGTAGACATTATCACCCATCTCATAACTGTAGGGGCTGATCAGGTCTTCGATACCTAAGTTCTGCAACACATTACGTTTAACCTTACCCCAGCCATGACCGCTGTCAGTGTACATGGTGATTGTGAATGTCTTCATTTGTGTTCTCCTGTTTGTGTTGTCATTTCTTTGGTTTGCATTTAACGATACGAAATATTCCTGTCGGTAGCGTCTCGCCATGTTCAAAGAACATACTGTCAACATACCGCTCCAACCCCTGTGATGCATCAATCAGGGACGGGTAGTTCTCAGGATGTAAGCGATGCCAACCATGTATATTACGGGTTTGGATGTAATATTTACGGGGTAAATCTTCAATCATGCGCTTACTTCCTCATCAGTTATAACGCCAGCCTCAAGAGCAGAGAGCTTAGACTTGATTGCTAACAAGCTGACTCGTATCGTTTCCCGTTGCCTACTAGGAGATAGGTAGCCCATCAACACCTCTCTAGGTAGTCTGTCAAGTATGTCATAGAATGCTGTTGTATCCCCGTCTAAATTGTCTTGTTGATACTGCTCCACTACTAAGTCAAGCAAGCTATCGCTGGGCGCTAAAATAATTGTTCGTTCCTTCATCATTACTGTTCTCCAAATGTAAGACTTCGCTCATATGCTCGCCTTGTGTCGTCAATCATCTCTGCTACCTGATCGGTTGTGCAGTTTTCAACCAACTCCCAGACAGTTATGTCTTTCACCATCCACTCATTAGGGACAGACATACGCTCTATGATGGTGTCATATGTCATGTTGTCAGGATAATCACTGAGCCATTGATTAATAGCAAAATGTTCTGCGTTAGTCATTATTCAACTCCAAAGTATTTGGCAACACATATTGCCGCAGTGAATAGCAAAGCTATGAATAGGATGATGCTAAGAATATCAAACAAAGCTTCGTAGGTCATTCACTCACCTCAACTGGTGTCATGAACACCAAAGCCCAGTTGGCTTTGCCATCATCAACGTTGTGGTCATTGGCAAGCAATTGCCATGCATTGATCTCTGCTTTGTCTTGACTCTCACCCTCAACCTCATAGCTGACGTAAGAGGTGCGGCAAAACTCTATTGAATATTTCATTTTAATTCCTTAAGGAAGGGGCATCGCTGCCCCTGTTTGGTTAAGCAAATTCTGCAACGTCTTGTGCAATGTCCCACAACTCACGGTTAACACGGACATTCTCTGCAACACTTGAGATGGGACGACTCTTACGCAACACACCTTCTGGGTTACGCTCAGTGAAGCTTTGAATCATAGCCTTACCACGAATGACACCCTCTTGTACCCTGTTGAACACAGTCCATGCATCATCTGTTTGATCAGACCAACGTGTTGGCAACAGCAGGTCTGCTACAGTTTGTCCAGTGGCAAAGCTACCACGAATGTTAGCATCCTCAAACTGAGACCCTAACATCTTCCATCGAACCTGTGCAGCTTGTGTTGCAAGCTCAACCTGACGATCACGATTAAGAGGTTTCTCTTTCATCATGGTGATGGCATTCAACAGCTTAGGCAAGCTCTGCACAGTGTTAGCCAGCATCTCTTCGAATCCGTTGAGGCCACTACGACTGTGGTAGATACGGTTGTCATAACCCTCACCAGCAACGATACCATTTGAGCAGATAAATCGGTAAGCACCAGCAAACAACCTCACAGCACCAGTACCGTCATGGCTGTTGTACAGGATGATCTCTCCACGATCCTGTTTAGGGCTTGTCTGCAACAGGCTGTCTCGGTGTGCAAATGCAATCATGTGGTGGTTGTGCTCTGCAGTGGTCTTACGACCGAATCGCTGCACAGCCTGTGTTGGGACAAAGCCGTAGTCACTGAGCACTGGTAGCAGGTCAGCAGTGTTAAGGGGCTGGTATCTACTGCTCAGCGTCTCTTTGTGTGAGGTGCTGAACACTGCTGGGGCAAGCTGTTTGATGCGATCAGCACCAAGCTCAGAATCGTTGCCGTTGCGAGAGAAGATTAAAGACTTAGACATGGATAGTTCCTTAAGGAAAGCTATGAGCACGATTGCTCGGTGATGTGACAATCACATCGGTGATGAACCTACATTGTAAGTTCATCAGCGCTGGGTTGTCAAGACAGTGCAAACATTGACGCTTTACTGCCGTTGGATGATAACGTCACAGCCTTTGGGCTGTCAGTGATATTGTGTTTCCTCCATGTCAGCAGCACCACCGTCAAAGGCCATGACAGCCTCCATCAGGATGTACTTTGTAATAACAGTGCCACGAGACAGTTCTTCGTTGACGTAGTCAGCGATGTATTCGAGCATTTTAATTGACGGTAACATTGTGTTTCCTTTCAGGAAGAGCAGAGCAACATTGCTCAGGACATTCATTGTATGGCACTGATCGAAACCAATGCCATAGGTGAAAACCCTTATAACAATTTATACAACAAAGCCAGACTGATCGTGAACCGCTTTGCCTTTGGCATAAAGGCCGATGATGACACCGTTTGGATCAAGGTCACGAACATCGCTGTTGTCACCAGACAACACAGGGATTCCCATAAACATTTTGGGGATGTCAACAGCATGTCTAAAGACAACAGCCATCCTCATACCTTTGGCGACAGCTTTGTTTACAAAGGGTTGGTATGCCTCAACACCAGAGTAACTGAAAGTTAAATCGTAGTTGGTTGGTAGGTCATCACGGTTAGCATCTTTGGTGTAATCGTAAAAGCTTACATTAGGAAACCGCTCCATGATGTTAACGTAATACTTACCGTCTACATCGGTAAACTCAACCCTCTCCCATCGAATGTCACTAGTGCCATTCAACCTAACTTTGGCAATGAGACCGAGTTTGTCAGCCTTACGTTGCAAAGCAACGATGTTCTTCACCAGAAGCTGCATGAAGCTCTCTCGCTCTTTCATAAACCATAATGTCTTACTGACCCTAGCCAGTTGAACCCCACGCTGTTGACCTCTGCCAGCGGTATTAAGACATGATGCTTCACATTGTGCAATTGATGCCATAGGACACATTTGATACCCTGATGACTTGGCTGGAGCAAGGTATAGAATACCCGTCAAAAACCCTAGTGCTTCACCTTTAACGGTCTTGGCATCGGCTCCTACGGAGAGGAGGTTTTTACTTTTGAATCCAGTGTACATGGTGTTTCCTTTAGGAAGTTAAGCGGTCATGAAAGGTAAATTGTAGGCACTAGCCAGTGCATCCTCTTTATCATCAGTATGATACGATGAATCTTTGTGTTCAATGCCATCAATGAATAGACGGCAAATGTATTCATTCCATTCAGTGTCACGATACACTTTAACAGTGTATTCAGTGCCATTAATTGTCTCTGAAATATGATCTATTTTTCTCATGGTGTTTCCTTTAGGAAGGTTGCTACGGTAAAGGCTCACAGAGTGTAAACCCTTACTGAAGCATTGTCACTGTTTGATACAACTATAAACGTAAACGTTTAGGGAAGTGCATCAGTTTCGTAAGACGACCCCGTCTTACTATGACAATGTACTGGGCATATTATCAGCATCATATACCAGAATGGTCAAGCCATTAACCCACGGCTTGATTGGGCAACTCAATTTCAGCTTCGCTGTCACTGAAGCATACTGACTGTTGAAAACGATTGTTAAAGAACAAAGCTAAAGCTTCACAGCTTGATACAGTGGTGCTTCACAGCTTTACTGTTGAATCGGCGATACGATTCGAAATCGGTTATCTTAAAGTCATTAGATTTAATATTTTACCTCTTTCGCTTTAGCTCAAGAGTAAAATATAAAATCTAATGACGTAGTTTTGGCGGCTCCTCAGCATCGATTTTGGCCTCTCGCATCATAGCGTACATCATGCACAGCAACTTCGTTGCCAATGAAAAGCTGGCACGGTTTTATTACTAAAGTAAAGGAGGGAAGCTGCCTCGCTACGTCATGATGCGCGAGCTTGCACAGCAACTTCGTTGCGAAGAACAAGGTTGGCACGATTCTTTACTTCGTAAGAGGAATCAGCAATTGTTTCACGGATTGTTTCACAGAGTTAACTACGTTAAGGCAATGACCAAGTATTACTTTTCTAAGTTGTACATCGGGGTTAGGGTTTTCACTGAAACACTGTATAAATAACCAGTAAATCAGGTGATTTTCATAAAAGAAGCAGATCTCATATCAGTAACCCTTCTTTAGAAGAGCGTTGATTCGACAGAGTTTATTTCATGCTCGGTAGATCTAGGTATGCAGATCTTTAATACCCTATTAAGATCTGCGTCTGGTATTCTAAGATCTGCGGATCTTTAGATCTGGGGAGGGGCGTGGCCCACTGGGGGGTAGGGGCGTTATATATACAGCCTCGCCCACACACGAGGATTTCTAACTTAGGTAATGATTAAGTATTATCGTATACACAGACCTACACAATCTCTCCCCAGCTACGTTATTGACCACTCGGTCAATAATAACACAGCATATACAACGATCTATAGCTACAACAGCTCTCTTATGACTTTTAGTTATATAGAAAAACACCGATAACAATAACACAATCATCGCTTGCAATCCACAGCTCTTTATGGTATAACTATACACAAGAGCAGCTACAGCTCTCTAAAGACATCAGGGTTGAATCGCCCATAGTAGACAAAGACGCAGCACTTGATGCGGCATACTGGCAACATTTACACCTTGTGTTGACCAGACTAGGCTTAGTATTGGGCACTAGTTAAAGACTGTAGCCGATGGGGGTGGAGCTATCTACAGTTATAAAAGAACAATCTCCTTATGGGATTTCTAGGTGATGCTTCATTGATCTCGACTGGTTCTCTTAGCATACGTCAACTGTAGTCTGACAGCATGCTAATAGTCTCTTAGTCTATGTCAATGTATCTTATGGTTATATGATCATTAATACCAACAGCATGTCATTGGTATTCATCATCATCATAGGTGTTGTTAGCATCATTGGGACAGGTTGGTTATATAGATCGCTATATACCACCTTTAGCGAGGTATGCCTGAAAGATAATCATTGACATATATCCATTAGTATGATATAATAATTAGTATTATATGAACACAAGAGAACAATTAACAAAAGCAGGTAAGATGTCATCTCCTCCTCATTCCTACTATGCTCACATCATGCAGAGCTTTGCTAAGGGTAGGGAGAGTGTGAAGGTGTTTCACTCTGATGTTTATTATGTTAGAGCAGCCTTAGAGGCTAGGACAGGATTGTTAATGCCTTTGCCACAGATTGAGAAGGCTATGAAAGCTGAGGGATGGGGATGATTAAAAAAGGTAAGGAAGAGTTTGTTGGTTATAACAAACCAAAGGAAACTCCTAATCATCCAACGAAGAGTCATGCTGTGTTAGCTAAGGCTGGTGATGAAGTTAAGTTAATACGCTTTGGTCAACAAGGTGTTAGTGGTGCTGGAGGTTCCCCTTCAACGCCGTCAGAGAAAGCTAGGCAGAAGAGCTTCAAAGCTCGTCATGCTAGCAACATCTCTAAAGGTAAGATGTCAGCTGCCTATTGGGCTGATAAAGTTAAATGGTAAGGGATAATCATGGATAACAAAGAACGTGCTGCTTTAATCAAGCGCTACCGCAAAGATGCTAAGAACGAGAAGCTGCCACAAGAGGTTCGCAATGAATATCTTGATCGTGCTGTAGAGCTTGAGCAAGATGCCTATGATGAATCTCCTAAGATGGGTATGGCTAAGGGTGGTGCTGTTAAGAAGATGGCATACGGTGGTGACACTTCTATGAAGAAGCCAATGGGTATGGCTAAGGGTGGTGCTGTTAAGAAGATGGCATACGGTGGTGACACTTCTATGAAGAAGCCAATGGGTATGGCTAAGGGTGGTGCTGTTAAGAAGATGGCATACGGTGGTGACACTTCTATGAAGAAGCCAATGGGTATGGCTAAGGGTGGTATGGCTATGTGTGGTGCTAGTGTTCCTGCTTCTAAAGGAAAGAAATAATCATGGCTGCTCCATTAATCGCAGCAGGTATTGCAGCAGCAAAGTTTCTTCCAAAGATTTATAAGGGTGTTAAAGCCCTTCGTAATGGTAAGAACGTAGGTAATGCTAAAGACATTGCTAGACAGACAACGTCAGGTGCTGATGTTCTTGGCAAGCCCCCTGTTAAGAACACTGTGGCTCGTGTATCCACTGCTGCTGGTATTGCCACCACTGGTGCTAATATTGCCTCACAGAATAATAAGAAGAGCAGCACTAAGAGTGAAGCTACTGAGACCAAGAAGATTACTGGACCATCTGCACAGGAAGTTGCTGATAAGAAGAAGAGTGATCAAAGAGCTAAGCAAGAGAGACGCTCTGCCACTAGAGCCAATGACTCTAAGCCATTGTCAAATATTGAACGTCCTGCTTACGAGAAGAAGGCTGCATCAAAAGAAGCCCCTAAGTCTGTAGCAGCAAGTGGTGGTAAAAGCTCTGGTGTTTCACCAAGAGGGCAGGCTTTCAGAGCAGCTCGTTCTTCTGGTAAATCAGAGTTCACCTTTGAAGGTAAGAAATACCACACTAGACAAGCTGGTGAAACTCCTTCAGAGCACAAAGCATTTCTAGCTAAGAAGAAGTAATGGTATACACCAAGCCTGAGCTTAGAGAACGCCTTAAGAAGAAGGTTATGTCTTCCTCTAAAGGTGGTGACAGCGGTGAATGGAGTGCTCGTAAGGCACAGCTATTAGCTGCTGAGTATAAGAAGGCTGGTGGTGGCTATAGCGGTGCTAAGAAGGATTCTCAGAAGAGTATTAGCAAGTGGACTAAGCAGGAGTGGACAACTTCTGATGGTAAGCCTTCAGAGGGTAAGAAGCGTTATTTACCAAAGAAGGCATGGGAAGGGCTTAGCATCTCTGAGAAGAAAGCCACCAACGCTGCTAAAGCTGCTGGTGATAAGGCAGGTAAGCAGATGGTGAAGCAGCCTAAGAAGGTTGCTGATAAGACAGCAGCATATAGAAAATAATGATTACGCATTACCCCCCAAACATAACGCCTTATGAACAGCAAGTTGCTATGGGGATGGTTGCGGGTGCTACACCTGTTAACATCTTTGGTTTTAATTCCAGCGTAGGTACAAGCTTTGTTAGCCTATGGGAGAACGCTACAGACATTGTATTCCCTACAGCAGCAGAGCAGATGGATGTTGTTAGTAGTAGTGCTAGTGATACAGCAGTGTCTGTGTTAGTGGTTGGATTAGATGCCAGCTACAATAATATACAAGAGGTTGTTGCTTTGAACGGCACAATAGCTGTTACAACCACAGCCAGCTTCTTACGTATTAACACTGTTGTTGTCGTTAGTGGTAATAATGTTGGAACCATTACATTGTCTGATGGTTCCACCTACGCTAAGATTGCTATTGGTGTTGGTAAGAGTCAAGCTAGTTGGTATACAGTACCAGCTGGTCATACCTTCTATCTATATCGCATTGATGTTTTTAGTGCAACAGCTAACGGTAGTCAATATCTATTATTTAGAAATAAAAGCATAACTACTAGCGGCACTGTATTAAGAGTTGCAGAGACAACGTTTTTAAACAATATGAATATTCAGCGGGTTGTTCCTTTTGCTTATCCAGAAAAGACAGACATAGTGTTTCAAGCAAAGAGTAGTAGCAGTACTAACGAAGTTGGTATTTTTGCTGAAGGCATTCTGATTGCTAGCTAATGTATTTAGAAAAAGTTGTGAAGCCCCGTGCTTCGTTATCGGCAAATCCAAAACAAATGGCAGCGCTATTGAAAAAGAGAGAACCTGAAATGGACATGACTAAAGCACAGCTGGTAAAAGAGCTTGCAAAGAAAAAAGGCAGTACAACTAAATTTACGTTGAATGGTTCCGTGATTTACGGTACTATGACTTGAAGAAGAAAGAAGATGACAAAGAATAGATCATTGTCCGTAAAGCTGACAGCAAGCAACCAAGACATCTATGTAGCTCCTCCTAAGTTTGATGGTGAGGTTGTTAGTGTTATTGTCACTAGCCTCAATGGCAACGCTGCAACAGTAAGCCTTGACTGGTATAGCCACATCGAAGATGAATGGTATCCAATAATGGATTCTGTTAATGTCATAGCTAATGGCTTCATTCAGATTACAGATGCTATTTTGTTAGAGCGTGGGGATAAGATTAGGGGATTGGCTTCTGCTACAGATTCTGTGCAGGTCACTGTATCCGTTAAAGAAGAATTTAAACAGAATATTTAATTATGGCAAAGAAACAATTAACAGAGCAACAACAGAAGTTTATTGAGGTGTTGTTTGCAGAGGCAAAGGGTGATCCTGTTAGGGCTAAGAAGCTTGCTGGATATAGTGATAACACTCCCACTCGTGACATTATGAACAGCATCAAAGAAGAGATCATTTCAGCAACCCAGATGTATGTTGCATTCAATGCTCCACGAGCAGCTATGGCTGTTGTTGACGGCATCATGGACCCAACAGAGCTGGGTATCAAAGAGAAGCTTAACGCTGCCAAAGATTTGCTAGACAGAGCTGGTGTTGTTAAGACAGAGAAGATGCATATTGAAAGTTCAAGCGGTATTATGATATTGCCACCAAAGCGTGTAGAATCGATGGATGAATGAAAGAAACTTAGGAGCTTGGATACTTCCTCAACCGGAAGTAAAGAATCATTGGATTAACATTCCTAAACATGCAGGGTCAAGACATATTCCATTTGGTTATAAAGAATGCGAAGATGATCCAGATATTCTTGAACCAATTCCTGTAGAGCTTGAGGCGTTAGCAAAAGCTAAGAAATTGCTTAAACAGTATAGCCATGAGAAGGTTGCCCTTTGGCTGTATAAAACAACAGGTAGAAAGATAACTAAGGATGGTCTTAGTAAACGAATAAAGAATGAACAGTCGCGTAAAAGAAAAGCTACATATTATCGAAACCTTACCAGAAGGCTCGACCAAACCCTCCGTAAAGCGCAAGCCTACGAAAGGGCGCTCGGTCAAGAAGGTGACGAGTCCTTCTTTAATAGTGAGAGATATGTCAGCATCCGAGACAGAGCAGCAGAGTTTCTCTCAAGCTCAGACGACTGAACATGAGAATGTCATCTTCAAACCTAATGAAGGTCCACAGACAGAGTTTCTAGCAGCTCCTGATAAGGAAGTGTTGTATGGTGGTGCAGCTGGTGGTGGTAAGAGCTACGCCATTCTTGCCGACCCAATGCGCTACTTGTCACACCCACAGTTCTCTGGGTTGCTGTTGCGACACACAACTGAAGAACTACGAGAACTAATATGGAAGAGCCAAGAACTCTTTCCTAAGATCTACCCCGGCATCAAGTGGAGTGAGCGTAAGATGCAATGGGAAGCACCATCTGGTGGTAAGCTGTGGATGTCCTACCTTGACAGAGACGAAGACGTACTTCGCTATCAGGGTTTGTCCTTTACATGGATTGGATTTGATGAGTTGACACAATGGTCTACACCGTTTGCGTGGAACTATATGCGTTCACGTCTGCGTTCTACAGCAGCAGACTTACCAGTTTATATGAGAGCCACCACCAACCCCGGCAACAGGGGTCATGCTTGGGTTAAGAAGATGTTCATTGACCCAGCCCCAGCTGGTAAATCATTCTGGGCAACTGACTCTGACACTGGTAAGACGATGGTCTACCCCGAAGGACATAGCAGAGCTGGTGAGCCGCTGTTCAAACGTAGGTTTATTCCTGCTAAGCTCTCTGACAATCCACACTTAGCTGCCACAGGTGAGTATGAAACGATGTTGTTGTCTCTGCCAGAGCAGCAGCGTAAGCAATTGTTAGATGGTAACTGGGATATTGCAGAGGGTGCAGCGTTTCCAGAGTTTAATCGTTCTATACATGTGGTGGATCCTCATCAAATTCCACATGACTGGACTAGATTTAGGGCATGTGATTATGGATATGGTAGCTATACATCTGTTATTTGGTTTGCCGTTGCCCCAGATAACCAACTTATTGTCTATCGTGAGCTGTATGTCACCAAAGTGTTGGCAGAAGACCTTGCAACTATGGTGATGGAGATGGAATCAGGTGAGAATATTCGCTATGGTGTGCTAGATAGTTCATGTTGGCACAAGCGTGGTGATACTGGACCCTCAATTGCTGAGCGAATGATCATGAAAGGGTGTCGTTGGAGACCCTCTGACCGCAGTGCTGGTAGCAGGGTGGCAGGAAAGAACGAAGTTCACAGAAGATTGCAAGTAGATCAGTACACAGAAGAACCAAGAATGGTTATCTTCTCTCAATGTACGCAACTAATTGCAGATCTTCCTACACTTCCTATTGATAAAAGCAATCAAGAGGATATTGACACTAAAGTAAAGAATGACCACACATACGATGCACTTAGATACGGTGTAATGTCTAGACCAAGGGGACAAAACTTATTTGATTTTGACCCAAACTCTTTAAAACGTGGTATAACTATTGCTGATTCTACATTTGGATATTAATTATGGCTAAAAACATTGACAAAGTAAATATTATGGACGACAAAGCCGTAGGCTTACCCGATGCTAAGGATGCCATCTCTGATGTCTTTAATGTAAGTGGACTTGTTAGCTTTGTTGAAGAGAGATTCTCTAGATCGGAAGACTCTCGCAGAATTGACGAGCAAAGATGGTTACGTTCCTACAGAAACTACAGAGGTTTGTACGGCCCTGACGTTAAGTTTACTGAAACAGAGAAGAGCAGGGTGTTTGTTAAGGTTACAAAGACTAAAACTCTAGCAGCCTACGGACAAATAACTGATGTCTTATTTGCCAACAACACATTCCCTTTGTCTATTGAACCTACAACGCTACCAGAGGGTGTGGTTGAGAGTGTTCACCTAGAATCTGACCCTAACCTGCAAAAGGTTGACAGAGATGTTGGCGCATTGTTTGGTTTTAAAGGTGATGGTAAAAAGTTTCCAGCAGGAGCTACAGCAACTTCATTGATGGATTCATTAGGTCCATTGAAAGAAAGCTTGCAAGACTTAGATGTAAAGAATGGCCCCGGCGCAACGCCAACATCTATTACATTCCATCCAGCAATGGTGGCTGCAAAGAAGATGCAGAAGAAAATTATGGATCAGCTGGAAGAAAGCAATGCTAATAAGCAATTACGCTCAGCTTCTTTTGAGATGGCCTTGTTCGGTACAGGTATTATGAAAGGTCCATTTGCTGTAGATAAAGAATACTCAAGATGGGATGAAGAAGGTGTCTACTCACCAATAGTTAAGACAATGCCACAAACTTCACACGTAAGTGTGTGGAACTTCTATCCAGATCCTGATGCAGCTAACATGGATGATGCTGCATATTGCATTGAGCGCCACAAGATGACTCGCAGTCAGCTACGTGCATTGAAGCACCGTCCAATGTTTAGGCGCAATGTTATTGACCAAGTGGTCAATGAAGGTGAGAACTACGTAAAGAAGTATTGGGAAGATGATCTTAACGATTACACCAGCGTATCCGATGTAGAACGCTTTGAAGTGTTTGAGTATTGGGGTGTTGTTGATACTGAGATGTTAGAGATTAATGATATTGACATTCCCAAAGAACTACAAAACTCTAGTGAGTTGCAAGCAAACATCTGGATTTGTGGCAGCAAGATTATACGTCTAGTGTTAAACCCTTTTAAGCCCGTCAGAATTCCGTATTATGCGGTACCATATGAACTGAACCCCTACTCCTTTTTTGGTGTCGGTATCGCCGAAAACATGGACGATACTCAGACCCTCATGAATGGTTTCATGCGTCTGTCGGTAGATAATGCGGTTCTGTCGGGCAACCTTGTATTCGAAGTTGATGAAACAAACCTTGTGCCGGGTCAAGATCTAACCATCTACCCCGGTAAAGTGTTTCGCAGACAAGGCGGCGCTCCGGGTCAGGCCATCTTCGGCACTAAGTTTCCTAACGTCTCACAAGAAAACTTACAGATGTTTGACAAAGCTAGACAGCTTGCCGATGAATCTACAGGGTTGCCGTCATTCTCTCACGGTCAAACAGGTATTGCTGGTGTAGGACGTACAGCGTCTGGCATCTCAATGCTGATGAACGCTGCTAGTGGTGGTATTAAAACTGTCATCAAGAACGTAGACGACTACTTGTTGCGCCCAATGGGTGAAGCATTCTTTGCTTTCAACATGCAGTTTGATTACGATCCAGATGCAGCTGGTGACTTAGAAGTTAAGGCAAGGGGTACTGAGAGCCTGATGCAGAACGAAGTGCGCTCACAGCGTCTGCTTCAGTTCTTGCAGGTTGTACAAAACCCAATGCTTGCTCCTTTCGCTAAGATGCCTTATATCATTCGAGAGATTGCAAAGAGTATGGACTTAGATCCAGATCTAGTTGCTAACAATATGGATGAGGCTGCTCGTATGGCGCTAACCCTACAGAGTATGCAACCACCTGCCCCACCTGCTGGCGCTCCCCCTGCTGGTGGCCCACCTCCAGTTTCTGATATGACTGGTGGAGGCGGTGGCAACATGGGTGTTGGTGCTGTAGCTACACCGGGTGAACAAGGATTTAGTGGTGCTCCACAATGATAGACAAGAAATGGCTTAGCGCTTTAAAGCCAATGGTGTCCTCTAAAAGTCAGTGGATAGCTTTCACTGAAGTGTTAGATGCCTACATTGAGATGCATTCCAAGAAGCTTGAGCAAAGCGGCGACCTTATTGAAATGTATAGATCACAAGGTGCTGTGTATTCTTTACGTAAGCTTAAACAATTGAAGGATGAGACTGATGGGTCAAAATAATTTAAAAACTCATGATGGTCTTCCTGTAGTTAAAGATACTGATGGAAGAGATATGAGTGAGGTAAGTATTACTGTCACTGATAGCAGACTTAATGGGGGCAGACCCACAAACATCCCTTCTCTATGGAAGGGTGAAATTGTTTCTGAAGATGAGGCTGTTGATAATGTATTGAAGACAGGAAAGCAATATAAATCGTTTGGTTCCATTACAGAAGCTGTAGATGATGCTGTAAGAAAATCTGATGCTGGCGGGGCAAATGCTCCTACAAACTATGGAAGAGACGGTAACGTACAGCAAGCTAATAAAGCATCTACAACATTTCAAATGGAAGACGGTAGATGGGCTACCGCTCAATCCGTATACGATGGTGTTGAATATTCAAAAGATGAACTTAAGGATATGGTTGATGCTGGATTGATTCAGCCAACAGAGATGTTTGATTCAGAGCCTGAACAATCAAACAATATGCAATTTGCAGAAGGTGGTTTGATACCTGAAGAGAATCCATTAAAAGGTTTGTCATACGACTACCAATCTTCAGGTGGATCTTCAGGATCAGATTATGAAGCAAGAGCTTCATATACCGCTGGAGATGATTCTCAATACTTAAAATCATCAATGTCTTCTTCTGAATCTTCTAGATCAATGAAGTATGAGGACGGCGTGATCTTAGATGAAAGCGGAAAGAGAGTTGGTGTTGCTATTGATGGTCAGTTAAAGTTGTTTGATGGTGTGAATATTAGAGGTGGTATTGAGAAAGTTTTCTCAAGTTCTCAAGGACTCGCTTCTCTCGGTGAACAAACTCTTGGTGGTTTTTCAAATAAGACATCATCTAAAACTTCTAGACTAGGAACTGATATAGGCAACCTGTCTGTCGATTTAGAAAACGTAAATCCCAAACAAGGTAAAGATATAAATAGTATTTCTGCTATTTACAAAGTTAATACAGGTAAAGATTCCAACTTAACATTTAGCGGTTCTGCTGATGATATGGGTGGTAGAAGAGCCAATGTTATGTATAAAAAAAGATTTGCACAGGGAGGTGTAGCTATGAATGACCAGATGAAGATGTTTGCTGACGGCGGCATGATGGATGACAGCGGTGAAGTTGTCAATGGTGTTGAAGTTCCAGCTGGTAGTATGGCTAACGAAGTTGCTGATGATATCCCTGCACAACTTAGCGAGGGTGAGTTTGTCATCCCTGCTGACGTAGTTAGATACATTGGTTTAGAAAAGCTGATGGCTATTCGTGACAAGGCTAAACAAGGGTTAGCCCGTATGGAAGACATTGGTCAAGTTGGTAATGCTGATGAAGTTGCTAACCCTGACGAAGCATTCGGTGACGAATCATTTGATGACGAAGAAGACAGTGGCGACTTTGAAGCCGACATTGACAACATCATGGGTGAGGTTGACCAAGAGCAAGGGTTTGCTTCAGGTGGTTTCGTTAGTGGCACTGACATGAGTAAGGCACCAAAGAACCCAGTATTGGATATCCGCTTCTTTAAGAATAATGAAGGTAGGGTGATGTTCATCACTCACATTAATGGTAAGCCTATGACTGCCGTACCAGATGGTTATGAAGAGGTTGATGAGTCTGAAGCTAAGAACATTGGCAAGGAAGCTGATGACGCAGCAGCTAAGAAAGCTGAAGAAGAAGCAGCGGCAAAAGAAGTTGATAAATCTACTATTCTAAACAGTGGTGGCAACTATGAAGGCAACGATGGCGAGACATCAGATTCTCCAACTTCACCTAATAATCAAAATAATGCTCCAGATGGTTTTAGCTCCGTCAATTCAAAAGGTGTTAACGTTAACAGCGGTTTACAAGCAACACCATTTGGCAGTCCAGCTGTTAAAGGTGCTATTGTTCTTGGTCTTCAAGCTTTTGGAATACCTGCACCTTTAACAGCGCTTGCCTACAAAGCCTTTGTAGATCCTAACACACAAAAAGGTATCAACTCTAACAATGCATCTATTGGTACCACATTAGGAAATGCAGGATATAGTCCGGCAGCGGTAGCAGCTGCTCAAGCTGCCGCACAAGAAGTGTCCTCTAATTCGCGAGCAACACCAACTGATGTAGCAGTGGCAGCGGCAAACGCAGCATCCTCCGTTGATAACACAACTTCGTTGGATGCTTTCTTTGCTGTAAATGATAACTTTAATAACACTCCCGGTTACAACGCAATGGCAGACACTCCAGCTAGTCCTGCTGGATCTTCTCAAAGTAATACAGGAGGTGGAAGTAATATTAGTAATAATGGTGATGGGTTTGGTCCTTCCACTGCTGGTGGTATGGCTAAAGGTGGTTTAGTAAATAAACGACCAGCTAAACCAAAGAAACCAACTAAAGGAAAAGGCTTAGCCGCTTCTAAGAAGTAATATATAATTAGAATACCATAACCAGTGGTGGGCTGGTTGGTACTTAATAATTTCCCACCATCTTGGCTACCTAATCTCCCAACATATTGT
>Ga0208414_1000390_pt1 | contig 46706 bp, 36 predicted proteins | sample AntAceMetag02UKE_FD_184770 | JGI IMG/M metagenome (GOLD analysis project Ga0208414, IMG submission 184770) | Saline lake microbial communities from Ace Lake, Antarctica - Antarctic Ace Lake Metagenome 02UKE (SPAdes) (version 2) | ecosystem: Environmental > Aquatic > Non-marine Saline and... | reverse complement strand
CCGGGAAAAGACCATGCAGGCGACGCAGGTCAGTGGCGGCTTGGCATCGGCGAATGCTTCATTGCAAGGTGAATTGGCGCAGCTCCGAATCGATTGGGAAGCGGCTTCGTCAATCGCGTCCGAGGCCGCAGACACGGGACGAGAGTTGTCGGTCGCGAGAGGGCGAATTACGGCTTTAGAAAGCTCGGCGGCGAGTCTGACGGCAGAGATGCAAACGTTAGAGCGGCGAGTGGCAGAAGCTGATAGTTCCTTGGCTGCGCGGGAAACCGAGCTGGCGGCGAGTTTCGAATCAACCCAGCGAATCGAGAGCGAACTGGGCGAAGCCAATCGACGCCTCGTCGAGAGTGAACAACGAGCGGAGGGGGTGGCGCAGGAAAACAGCACCATGCGAGAACAACTGCAGTCCGTGGCAGCGGAGTTAGCGCAAACCGCGGAAAACCTCACCGCGTCTCGGACCGAGTTGATCACTTTATCGGAACAGGTTGAATCGCTCGAACAGTCCGAAGAGCAACTGCAGCAGACCCAGCAGGAAGTCATTAACTTGGAGCTACAAATCGTGGCAACGCAGACCGCTTTATCGGAGCGGGAGATCGAGTTGACGGCCCTCAGAGGAGAATTGATTACGACGGGTGATACGATGCAGCAGCAGGATGCCAGTCGGTTTTTACTTGAATCTCAGATTGCCACTCTGACCGAGTCGGTTAGCTCCGCGCAAGCCAGTGGTGCGCAGGCCGAAGGGATGGCGGCCGAGCTTACGACAGCTCGAGAGAGATTGGGCGAATTTGAATCGACGCTAGAGGCCGAGACGATTGAAAACGAATCGCTGCGCCGACGGGTAGCTGAATTGGATGGTATCCTCGAGCAGAGGGAATCGGAAAATGGAGCTATCCAGGGCCAGGTAATTTCCCTCACGCAGCAACTTGAAGGGGCACGATCAAAGCTTGTTGGGACTGTCGTCATCGAAGCGCAATTTGCCGAAAATTTGGTGCGACTCGAAGCCACCGAAATCGAGTTGGCGGCATCACGGAGTAAAGTTGAGGGGGTAACTACTCAGCTGGAGGTGGCGTCAGGGACCGAAAGTCCCGATGCCGTTCGACTCGATGAACTGCGCGCCATGGCCGCACAGTTAGAGCGACAGTTGGATGAGCGTAGTATCGAGCTGGTTGTGACTCGAAGCGAGCTCGCTGAGCTACGGTTAACGTCGGAGACTCGCTTTGATTTGGACACAGGTCGGGAGGCGGCGAATGAAAAAGTGGATACTTTGACGCAGGATCTTGCGGCGCAAAACCAACTGGTGACTCAGCGGGATGAAAATTTGAGAACCTTGCGCTCTCAGCTCAAGGCGACGACAGACACGGCCAATGTGCGGGAACGGGAAAATCGTGAATTGCGCGGTGAATTACGAACCTTGCGTGATCGACTAGTGGCAACGGAGACGAGCCTTTCTAAGACGGAAAACTTGGCGGCGGACTTGGCAACTTTCCAAGCCCAAGTGGTGAGTTTGGAAGCGCGACTTGGTGCGGCTGGTGAGGGAAAAGCGGCAGGAGAGGCTCGTATTAATAATCTCACTACTGAGATCGCAACAAAGACGAGTGCCGTGAATGTTTTGCGTGCTCAGATTGATGATACGTCGAGTCAGTTAGGAGCGGCCCGAGAGAAGCTCATGCTGGCGGAGCAGAATGGGAGCGCACTGAATACGCAGCGGCAAAACCTCCAAAACCGTTTGGCGAAGAGTGAGCAGAATTTAGAAATTGCGACCACGCGAAAGACGGAGATTGAAGTTGAATTAGAGACGGCCCGAGCGCGGGAAGTAGAGCTGCAGAATCAGGTGACGGAAGTCCGAGATGAAGCGGGAAAGCAGCGGATGGCCGCCGAGGTCCAGCGGCTCTCCGATGAGCTGGGATTGTGGCGCGACATGGCGGCGCAACGTGACATCGAGTTAACTCAGGCCAAAGCGGCACTTACGGCGGAGAATACCGCGCGGGCCGATGAAATTCTCAATTTTCAGACCGTTTCTAGCCTTCAGCTTGAAACGATCGAACAAAATGAAACTGAACTTGCGCAATTACGCCGTGATCTCAGTGCCCGCAGCGACGAGCTGACTACGTTGAAAGCGGAAGAGGATGCTCGGGGGGGGGTGATCGAGACGTTGGAACAGCAGTTGGCTGATGCATTCACTCGATTGGCTGCGGCCGAGGAACTTGAAAGCAAGCTGCTCCTAGCGGAGACCGAAGCGGCGGAGCGCGGCTCGGAGTTGGAGCGACTACGGCCAAGATTGGAAAGAGCGGAGCTTGAGCAACGTGAATTGAATAAGTCGGTCAGGACGTTGCGGGTGAATTTGGCTGATGCCAACACCGAGACGGTGGAAACTCAGCGCAGTGCGAGTGCGGTTACGGGGCAGTTGTCAGCGAAAGTTTCTGATCTAGAGAGAGAGTTGACCTCGACGCGTGCAGCCGCGGTGGAGTATCGCAGACAAGCTGAAGCTCTCTCAGCGACGATCGAAGAGAAGGCGGCTATCCTCGGCCAAGTCGCGGATTTGGAGCGCCAGTTGGAAGAAGCCCAAGGCTCGGTTGCGGTGCTGGAGTCGACGACTCAAGAAAACCAGCTACTACAGACTAACATTGACGAAATTTCGACGGATTTGCAGGCCGCGCTAGGTCAGTTGGCAGAGCTGCGGGAAGAAAGAGAAAATCTCATTGCCCGGTTGGATGAACAGACCGCGTTGGTCGGTTCACTCGAGGGAAATGCGGCGGCGTGGTCGACGCGCGAGACCGAACTGAGTGCACAAATTGAGCAGTTGGAGGGAGTAGTCACCAAACTAGAAACCGATTTGACGGCGAGTTTACAGAACGCGCGCGCGACAGAATCGATCGCAGTGGAACGGAGTGAGCGGGAGATCGATAGCCTGCGAACTGAAATCGTTCGATTACAAGGAATGGTGAGTGATCTCACGGGCGCGCAACAGGCTTTGGCCGATCGCCAGAATTTGGTCGTAGCGTTACAGGCACAACTCGATCGGGCCCGATTCGAGGCGAGGGAGGTGGATGAGTTGGCGAATGAGAAGGCGGGCGAACAGATCGAAGCTTTGACGGTGAGACTCGCACGCGCGGAGGCCGAATTATTAGATCAAGAAGATCGGGTTGCGTTGGCGGAGGCTGCGGTGGAGGAAAGAGCTCAAGCGGAGGTTGCGTCGTTGACCGCTCAGTTGGTTGAAGCAGAGCAACAGGTGGAAGCCTTGCGGTCACAAAATGGCGAGATCGAACAATCGGTCACGGAACTGGCCCAGGCCGAGATTGCGCAACTTAAAGTCCAACTCAGCGAGGCACGGGCTTTCGAGACGGAGTTGATTAGCACTCGCGCCGCAATGACGCAGAGTCGGTTGGTGATGGCGGGGGTGCAGGCCGAAATTGCGGCGGCGGAGAGAAGGGCGAATGATGCGATATCCACCGCTACATCCACCGTGGGGCACGAGCTTGATGCCCTGAGGACACAGCTAGCGGATGCTCGAGCGGAGACTGAATCGTTGCGGGGAAAAATGGTGGAGGTCGATTTGTTAGCGGCTCAAAAAGCGGAGACTGAAATAGCCGCTTTGAACGCCCGGCTCACGGATGCCTCTGTGAAGGCGGAAACACTTCGCGTTCGATTGGCGGAGGCGTCGCAGCTGGAGGAACAAGTGGCGGTTGCGGAAGAGTCACTGCGCCAAGCTCGCTCGCATATCTCGACGTTGGAAGTCGAATTACAATCAAGCCAAGAGAAGATTGTGGGCGTCGATGCAGAAGCGATCGGGCGACTGCAGCAGCAGAACATGGTCCTCGAAACTGAAGTGACCGAAACCCGTGGAGCCGTCACCGCGTTGGAAGCGGCACGATTTGAGATCGAACGCAGTGAAAATTTGATCACGAATCTGCAAGGGCAAGTGGAGCGTTTGCGGAGGGAAAGGACGGTGGAGGACAACGCCGTCGCAGATAGTCTACGTTTGGATGGGGATCGTTTAACCGCTGAGCTCGCAACGGCTCAGGCGGAGTTAGCGGATCTTTCGACCGGCCAAGAACAACTATTGGTCGCCCGCGAAACAATCGAGAACCTAGAATTGGAACTCCAGGTAAGTCAGCAAATTCGCGAGGAGGCCGTGGAGTTTGCGGCGCTGTTAACTCAGGCAGAGCTGCGCGTGAGTGTGCTCGAAACCGAATTGGCTCGGCGTGAAACAGATCGTTCGCAAATCGGCTCGCTCGAATCGGAAATTACCGCGTTGAGGGCTCAGATCGATAATGCGGCCGCAGAATCTGCCCAAGAGATCGATCAACGTATAGTTGAGCTTTCGAATGAACTCGAAATTGCTCGGGCCGCAGAGACGGAGTTAAGAACCACCAAGCAGGAGCTCGCCCGGGCGCGCAGTGAGGTCGCAGCGTTGAGCACACAAGTCGAAGTGGCTCGAACGAATTTGGCGGAGATGGATAATCTGCGAAGCGCAAACGAGGTCGCTGAACAACGGCTTGGTGAAATCGAAAGCGAATTGGTCGCCGCAAATCAGCAGCTCAACCGACTGACGCAGGAGGGGCGGATAACTGCTTCCTTAGAAAGTGAATTACAGACGTTACGCACGCAGAGAGCGGTGTCGGAGCAAGAGATTGTCGAGCAGTCGCAACGAATAGCGGCGCTCAATGCAGAGTTCGAATCTGCGCGTTTAGTGGGAGTAGAACTCGGTGAGGCCAACGACGCTTTGGATGAGGCGAGACTTTTGATTTCCCGGTTTGAGTCCGAGATAGTGAACGCAAGATCGCGGGTATCTGCTTTGGAGGAGCAAGTTAGGGCAGCCTCAGCCTCAGAGACAGACCAGCGTATCATTGAGCTTTCGAATGAACTTCAGATCGCGCGGGCCGCGGAGATGGAATTAGGGGTCACCAAGCAGGGGTTGGAACAGGCGCGGAACGAAGTCGCGACGTTGAGAACACAAATCGAAGAGGCGCGGAAGAATCTGGCGGAGATGGACAATCTTCGCCGCACCAACGAGGTCGCGGAACGACGGATTGGTGAATTTGAAAACGAATTGGTCGCGGCGAACGAGCAGCTCAATCGATTGAAGGAGGAAGCGCAGTCAACTACTGCCTTGGAAAGCGATTTACAGACGTTACGGGCTGAGCGAGACGCGGCAGAAGCGGCGATGGCAGAGCAATCGCAACGAATCGCCGAGCTCACTACGGAACTCGAATCTGCCCGTTTAGTGGAAGTAGAACTAGGAGAGGCCAACCAGTCTCTGGCCGCGGCGGGGGTTTTGATTTCCGGATTCGAATCCGAGATTACGACGGCGAGATCGCGGGTATCGTCATTGGAGGAACAGCTCAGGGCAACCGCGGTTGCGTCTGCCTCGGAAACCGATCAACGAATTGTGGAGCTTTCGAACGAACTCGAGATCGCTCAAATGGTAGAGGCAGAACTCGCGACCACCAAGGAGGCGTTGGCAGCGGCTCGAAATGAGGTGGCGATGTTAGTCGATCAGGCGCGGGTAAATTTGGCGCAAGCAGACGACCTTCGAAGCGATAACGAGGTCGCTGAGCGTCGGATTGGTGAAGTTGAAAGCGAATTGGTCGCGGCGAATGATCAACTCAATCGTTTGTCTCGGGAGGTGCAGGCGAACGCGTCGCTTGATAGCCAATTGCAGACCTTGCGAGCGGAACGGGGCGCGGCGGAGACGGCAATCAGTGAGCAGACGCAACGCATCGCCGCACTTACCGCCGAACTTGAATCAGCACGTGCCGTGGAAGTGGAACTCGGGGCCACGCGACAATCGTTGGAAGAGGCTCGCGGCTTTATTGCGGGATTAGAAACCGAAATCGCGACAGCGCGATCTGGGCTGGCAGGGATGAATAGCCTGAGGACGGAAAAGGAAACGGCGGAGCAGCGTTTCCAACAGGTCCAGATTCAACTGGATCGAGCCAATGGACGCGTGGAGGCCCTGATTAAAGAAGCGCAAGCGCAGGCGCCATTGAACAGCCAGTTAGCAAGTGTGCGATCGGAGCGGGACGCGGCGGTTTCGGCGGCAACGGAGATGAGCGAAGAATTGGACGCCGCGGAAGTCGCGATTAATGAGCAGACTTTACTCATCGCGGATCTCACGGCGGAGCAGATCGGGTTGGAGGAAGACTTACAGGCTTCGCAGCGAGTCGTGGACGCGGCACTGGCGGCTCAGGCTTCGGCAGTGAATGAAGCGGGCACCAACGAAGCTCTGCGCTCGCAGGTTTCGAATTTGGAATCGCAGGTGAGGAATTACGAGGGGCAGATGTCGGATGACCGAGCGTCGACGGCAAAGGAGTTTTCGGCGTTGACGCTTCAGCTCCAACGATCTCGGGAGACCGCGAAGTCGTTGAGTGAAGCGAATCGAGCATTGTTGGCATCACGGGAGGTCGATGCCGAGAGCACCGACTCACAGGTCACCCAACTTCAGGTAGAGGCGTCGGTGCTTGATGATCAAAACAGCAGTTTGCAGGCGGAGAATCTGGCGCTGCAGACCGCTCTCGTGGAGGCGCAGGCCGAACCGAAGGCCCCGGCGGATTGGCAACTGCAACAATCGGCTTTGACGCGGGAACTCGAGACCCTCACGCGAGATTTGCGCACCGCCGAGTCCTACGCGACGACGGTAACGGAGCTGACGGGAGTGAACGAGCAATTGCAGGTCACGATGGCCGAGTTGGAATCTCGACTCACGAATGCCAATACGCGCGAGCAGCAGGCGCAGCGCCGAGAAGCGGTATTGCAAGGAGATCTTGATGCCCGAGGTTTCCAATTGGGCTCGCTAGAGGCACAACTTGCGGGTGTCGCCAAACTGCCCGCGCAAGTCTCTGGTTTGGCGGAGAATCTCGCTGATGTGAGGGCGGAGAACTTGGCTTTGCAAACGGCACTGGCTGAAGCTCGGGCGGCCCCAAAGCCTCCAGCGGCTTGGCAACAACGTGAGTCCGCGATGAATCGCCAGTTAGTCACCCTGACCCGGGATCTCGCCACTGCTCAATCGTATGCCACGACGGTTGACGAACTTTCCGGCACCAACTCGCAGTTGCAGGCTTCGATCAACGAAATGCAGAGTCGGCTCGCCGCAGCGGGGGCGAGTGAACAGGCGTCGGCGCAACAGCAAGCGCGGCTCGAACGGGAGATCGTGGACCAGCGCCAGGCCCAATCCGAGTTGGAGCGCCAGTTGGCGGGATTGGTGAGTATGCCAACGCAGGTTGTCGCATTGGAAACGGCCGTGGCTGATGCGAGAGCGGATAATCAGGCGTTGGAGCGGGCACTGAGCGAAGCGAGAGCCGCACCGAAACCCACCGCAGATTGGCAGCAGCGAGAGAATCAATTGGTGCGTCAGGTGGAAACGCTGACGCGTGATCTCGCGACGGCGGAATCCTATGCGACGACGGTCAACGAGCTTTCGGGCGCGAATGAACAATTACAGGCGTCGATGAGCCAGTTGCAAAATCGATTGGCCGACGCGAACTCGAGAGATGATCAAGCGCGATCGCGTGCGTCCGCGTTAGAATCGGAATTAGCCGAGCAGAAGGAGGCGCGGGCTAACGTGGAGTCGAATTTAGCGCGTCTGTCGAATTTGCCGGAGCAAGTGGCGAGCATGCGCACAGCGATGGCGGAGATTCGGGGGCAGTTTGAAGTCGTTTCCACGGAAAATATGGATTTGAAAGCTGAGCTTTCGGCGGCTGAGGTGGCGCTAAACGAACAACAGACAGCGGTGGATGCCGCGCGGGAGGCGGAGCGATTGAAGTTGGAGTCGGAATTGACGAGTTTTACTCGGGCGACCTCGAATCTAACGGCCCAATTGGAGAGGAGTCGAAGTGATCTCGCGCGGGCCAACGCGGCTCGAGATAGCTCAGAAATTCGGGTAACGTCGCTGGAGCGGCAGCTGGCGACCACGTCGAATTTAACGGGACAAGTGGAAGAGCTTTCCCGTCGAGTGCGCGAGGCGGAATCGGAAATCGCGACTCGACGCACCTCCAGTCTTAATTTGCAGCAGACCCTGACGAATGAGCGAAATCGCTTGGAGAGGGAGATCGCGTCGCTGAGCCGTGACAACCGTTCCCTGAGCGGAAGGTTGAGTCAGGCGCAGACAACGCTCGATCAAATTGCATCGGCGGCGCGAGTATTGAATCCTAATACGAACTTGGGCGGTTCGGTATCCCGCTCAGGAGCATTACCGAGGGCAGATTCCGACGACGGAGGCGATAATAGCGCAACGGACCGATTCCATGTGGTGAGGGAAGGTGACTCTCTGACTAGAATCAGTTTGAGATACTACGGCACGGGGTCGAGATGGCAGGAAATTTATCAGGCGAACCGGGAGACGCTTAGCGCCTCGAATTCGTTGCAGCCGGGGCAGCGATTGAGGATCCCCTAGTCGGGGACCGTCGCTCATCGTTTGATAATCCGAATTTTACTGAGTAGCGGCTCAAATGTGCGGACAATTTTTAGGAAACTCTTTTCTGCTTCGTCCGCATCCACACTCTGCGCTTTTATTAGGATCAGGATAGTAGATTTGCCCTGTTTGAATTGGAACAAACGGGCTCTGGTATGAATCGGAAGGGCATACTCCTTCGTTAGGTCGAATCCTCGTCCGTGTAGTTTCCCCCATAACGAAAATTCCTCCAATTTAGTGGTTTCTGATTGGCTTCGATTTGCTTGTTTCACTGCGTCTAACGATGTCCATTGGTTGGGCCGATCGTCTTGGGGGTAGACCTCAATCGAAAACCTTACGGAATCGTATAAGAGAAGCAGAATGGCAGAATATAGCGGTGCGGCATTTGCGGAGTGAGGTATTCAATACTAGGAATACCCGACCACTGCGTGGGCTTTGCAGGAGTTATCCACTCGGTCCACCCTCGGGGAACTTTGACGCGAACGAAGTCGTGCTCAATCCATTTGCCGCGTGAGAAATGACCACGAACTAATACCGCTAAAACAGCCCAAAGCGCGAGTCCGGAGAAGATAACCAACGACCTACGCATGACGCTCTATTCCTACCGCCCCTTGGGGCAAAAGTTTAATGGGATTTGCGGTAGTGCTCGAGCAGCACGTCGCGACCAAAGTCGTGGGTGAAGTCACGAAACACGGTGTGGTGGTGATTGGCATTGTTTTGGGTATTGGCGTATTCAATTACGAAGGTGGGACCTTGAATGCGGTAGTAGTGCTTCTCGCCGAGTTGGGTTGAACCGGCCCAGGCAAACACGATATTCTTAATGCCGTTTGCCTTGATACGATCGAGCGCGGCTTGAGCGATAGGCTCTTCGTGGCGATCTAGGTAATACTGGAGGAGATCGCGAAGTTGGGTTTTAAGTGCGGGGCTAAGATCGGGGTAAGGCAGGCCGCTATTCGCGAGGGAAGAAATTTTGGATTTCTGCCCCGTCAAAATTTCCCGAATGGCGGTGGAGTTGATGATAGCTTGTTTGCGCTGGGCGGGGGATAAGGCGGAGACAAACGCGCGGCCTTTGTCTTCTTCGGTGCCGAGTACGCGAAGTCCGGCGTGTTCCCCGGCGGCGACGTGGCCGGGGTTGGCGCCGAAAAAGAGGGGCGTGCCAGAGATGCCTTCCTCGGTAATGGTCTGATTCACGGAGAGGTGATGTCCCTCGAAGCGCCAGCCCCAAGGGAGCTGGCCGGGGTCGCCAAAAATTGAGACGTAGTAGAGTTCGGAGTCGCGGTGGGGGGCCTGGTTCTCGAGTTCATGGAGCACGGATTCGAGCGCCATGATTTGTTTAACTTTTTTTGCCCCCATATTACTCAGCCCGCTTCTTAGCAGTTTCATGGCGGCGGCCCGCTGGGAGTCGTTCATCGATTTGAAGACCATGCCTTGGCGGTCGAACGGCACGTAATGGAAATTCTCGCGTTCGGGATCAGTGAGCGGGAATACAGCGGCAGCGCGGCCATCGGCGTCGAGGGAGTTAAGGAAGTTTTGCGCGAGATCGGCCATCTGGTTGGACAGCTCATACTGTTGATCGTCGTGCGCCGTGGCGCGTAACGAGAGGGAGAGGGCGCCGATAAGGAGAATGATACGAGGGAAGGACATAATGAGGGGTTAATATTCTACGGGGTGGTAGCCGAAGTCTTCGAAATGATCGATCACGAGGTTCATTCAATGCGGGGCAGAATGATCGAGTTCACCTGCAGCCAATGCTTTGAGGTCGAGGCGGGCAAGGGTTTCCGCTTCGCGGGGAGGGCTAGGGGGAGGAATTGACGACCTCTTGGCGAAGGAGGTTCATAGACGGGGAAACTCCGGGAATAGCTTCCGGAGACCTTCCGCGGATGCGGCGCAAATGCCGCGCTCGGTGACGAGACCGGTGACGAGGCGGGCGGGGGTGACATCAAAAGCGGGATTGGCGGCAGGGCTGCCGGTCGGGGGTATTTGAATCGTGGTGACGTCGCCATCCGGGCCGAGTCCGGCGATGTGCGTGACTTCGCGACCGTCGCGTTCTTCGATCGGGATCTCGGCCACGCCGTCACTGACGGTCCAATCGATAGTGGGAGAGGGAAGGGTGACGTAGAACGGCACATGGTTGTCGTGGGCCGCCAGTGCCTTGAGGTAGGTGCCAATTTTGTTGCACACATCGCCAGCGGAGGTCGTGCGATCGGTGCCGACGATGACGAGATCAACGTGGCCGTGTTGCATGAGGTGACCGCCCGCATTGTCGACGATGACGGTGTGCGGCACGCCATGGTTGAGCAGTTCCCACGCGGTCAGATTGAAGCCTTGGTTGCGCGGGCGGGTTTCATCTACCCAGACATGCACGGGAATGCCGGCGTCGTGTGCTTGGTAGATCGGGGAAGTGGCGGTGCCCCAATCGACGGTGGCCAGCCACCCGGCGTTGCAGTGGGTGAGAATATTGACGGCTTGGCCAGGAGTTTTGGTCGCGGCGATGGCCTCGATTATCGGTAGCGCCGATTGGCCGATAGCGTGATTGATGCGGACGTCTTCGTCGCAGATTTCGGCGGCGAGTTCACGGGCAGCGGCGGCGCGGGCGGCGGGAGGCAGCGGCGAAACGTGGGCGCGGACGCGGTCCAACGCCCAGCGCAGATTTACCGCTGTGGGACGAGTGGAGAGCAGCGTGGCGTGGATGTGGGCGATACCGGGGGCAGACGCATCGGTTCGGAGACCGAGCCAGAATCCGTAGGCCGCGGTGGCGCCAATGAGCGGCGCGCCACGCACGAGCATGGCTTTGATGGCGTGAGCCGCATCATCGAGCGTGCGCAATGTCGCGATTTCGTAGCGATGGGGCAGGAGGGTTTGGTCGATGATTTCGACAGAGGATCCATCAGCGGCGGGCCAAATGGTGCGAGTGGGGTTGCCGTCGATATTCATGGAGAAGGGTTGAACCGAACTGCATGCATTTTCAAGGGCCACTCCACGGGGAGCGTGAAATTGTCATTCGGCCGCGCGGAGCGAAGTCGAGTGGCGGCGACCGGTTTGCGATGGGTATCGTTGGGCGGTATTGATCGGATGGGGTTGGATGTTGCTCGTGGCACTGCCTCGCCGCCGGCTGCCAGAAATGCCGGACAATGATGGGCCTCACGGGGCCGAGCGAATCGAGTCGGGGGAACCGGTGGGATGGGTTCCAATCACGCCCGAAGGCATGCGATTTAAGTATCCGGGAAATTCGGCGCGCCGGAAGTCAGTCATTCGCAGCGACCAAAAAGCCCGCCGGAGAAAGGCGGGCTTGGGGAGGATCGAATCGTGGGCGGCTCAGCTGAGCGTGACACCCTTGGCTTTGGCGGAACGAAGGAGGGCGTCGGCCATATCGGATGGAGTGATCGCCACTTCGATGCCGCATTCTTCGAAAACCTTGATTTTCGCTGCGGCGGTATCTTCAACCCCGCCGACGATAGCGCCGGCGTGGCCCATGCGACGGCCGGGAGGCGCGGTCGCTCCGGCGATAAAGCCAGCGACGGGTTTGGTGCAATTGTCTTTGACCCAGCGGGCGGCTTCCACCTCGGCATTGCCGCCGATCTCACCGATGAGAATGATGCCGTGGGTCTCGGGATCGGCGTTGAACAGTTTGATGATATCGAGATGCGAGGTGCCGTTGACCGGATCGCCGCCGATACCGACGCAAGTGGATTGGCCGATGTTTTTGACGGTGAGTTGGTAAACCGCCTCGTAGGTTAAAGTGCCGGAGCGGGAAACAACACCGACGTGGCCTTTCTGGTGAATGTAACCGGGGGCGATGCCGATGCGGCAGCCGCCGGAGGAGTCGGGCCCATCACCGGGAGTCACTACGCCGGGGCAGTTAGGACCGAGGAGGCGGGTTTTGCTACCGGCCATGGCGCGTTTTACGCGGACCATGTCTTTGACCGGGATACCTTCGGTGATGGCGACGGCAAGATCGAGTCCCGCATCGACACATTCGAGAATGGCGTCAGCCGCGAAAGGCGGGGGGACGAAGATCGCGGAAACGGTCGCGCCAGTCGCGGCCGCAGCGGCTTTGACGGTGTTGAAAATGGGGATTTTAACGTCGCCATGTTCGAAGAATTGACCGCCCTTGCCGGGAGTGACACCAGCGACAACGGCGGAGCCGTAATCGAGGGAGAGGCCAGCGTGGCGACCGCCGAAGGCACCGGTGATGCCTTGGACCATGATCTTGGTGGTGGGAGTGATGAGAATGGACATCGGATTAGGCGACGAGGTTAACGATTTTCTGAGCGGCATCGGCCATGCTATCGCCGGAGATCAGAGGAAGGCCGGAGTTGGCGAGGGTGGCTTTACCGGCGGCGACGTTGTTGCCTTCGAGGCGGACGACGAGAGGGAGTTCGAGGCCGACTTCCTTCACGGCATCAACGATGCCTTCGGCGATCACGTTGCAGTCCATGATGCCGCCGAAGATGTTAACAAATATACCCTTCACGTTGGCGTCACCGAGGATGATTTTGAAGGCGGCGATGACCTTTTCCTTGGTGGCTCCACCGCCGACGTCGAGGAAGTTGGCGGGGTTGCCGCCGAAGTGTTTGATGATGTCCATCGTGGACATAGCCAGACCGGCACCGTTGACGAGACAGGCGATGTTTCCGTCGAGAGCGATGTAGGCTAGGTCGAACTTGGACGCTTCGATTTCCTTCGGATCCTCTTCATTGAGGTCGCGCAGGGCGACGATGTCGGGGTGACGGAAGAGGGCGTTGGAATCGAACGAGACCTTGGCGTCGAGCGCGAGGACGTCGCCGGTGGGGGTGGTGATGAGGGGGTTGACCTCAATCATAGCGGCGTCGGTTTCCCAGTAGCAGTGGTAGAGCTTTTTGATCAGCTTGGCGGCGGCCTTGGATTCGGTCTGGTCGAGACCGAGAGAGAAAATGAGCTCACGAATTTGGTAATCGGCGACCCCGATGGCGGGATCGATGAAGACCTTGGTGATCTTTTCCGGGGTTTCGTGGGCGACGGTTTCGATGTCCATGCCGCCTTCGTTGGAAGCAACGATCACGGGATAGGACGTGTTTCGGTCCAGCAGGATGGCGAGGTAGTATTCCTTTTTGATATCGCACGCGACGGTGAAGTAGATGGTCTGCACCTTGCGGCCGGCCGGGCCAGTCTGGATAGTGACGAGCGTGTTATCGAGCATCTCGCCGGCGACGGATAATGCCTCGGCTTTACTGGGGCAGAATTTGACGCCGCCCTTGTAGCCGTTGGTGAACGTGCCTTTGCCGCGGCCGCCGGCATGGATTTGAGACTTCACCATAGTCGGCCCCTCGGGGAGGGAGGCGAGGGCGGTGGCGAACTCGTCGGCACTCTTGGCGATCGCGCCCTGAGGAACCGGCACTCCATATTGCTCAAACAGGGTTTTAGCCTGATACTCGTGGATATTCATAAAGGGTTAGAGTTGGCATAATGTGCCGGGAAGAGGCACGCCCAAAAGTTGATCTAGGCTATTTGAGGGTTCTTTTATGCGCGGGATTGCCTTGAAACTCCGGAATCACCAGCTTGCCGCTATGGAATCGCATGAGTTGATGAAGGATATGTTAAAGCGCACGAGTGCCAAGCAGGTGTGCTCAGATCTGAATTTGTCCCTGTCGCTCATCTACAAATGGGCCGAAGCACCGGTCGCCAACGCGGGGAGTGGTGCGGTAAATCCGCTCGATCGCGTGGAGAAACTGCTCAAGTCGACCGGTGATCAACGGATTGCCGAGTGGGTGGCGCAGCGGGCGGGTGGTTACTTTGTGAAAAACTCGGGGGCTAAAAAATCGACGGAAGCTTTGATTCCCTCGACGAATGCGATCGTGCAGCAATTTGCGGATATGTTGGGCATTATCGCGACCGCAGCGGCTGACCAAAATATTACGCCGGAGGAGGCAAAAGGGATTCGAGCGCAATGGGAGCGGTTGAAAAGTGTTACCGAAGGTTTTGTACACGAAGCCGAGGAAGGCGATTTCCGCGAGCTGCGAGACGACTTGGAGTCTTCGGGGCAGAAGTCATAGTTTTTTCTCCGAATCGGGGAGTTCGCCCGACCTCGGATCGGTTGGTGGGGAGCCGATGCACTCATGGGTCAACTATTGGGTTACTTGAAATCGACCAGAATCGAACACGGGTTATTGATCAATTTGGGGTCATTCGAAATTGAGGTTCGGTCTGCGCGAAGCGCTGGTGCTCGCGGAGATTCCTCCAATTAGAACTCTCAAGATGACTGATTTGGCTGATCCTTGATCAGCGACTTTCTGGCCGGGAAACAACGCAGAATAATTCTGAAATTTTGGGTTTGTTGCGGTTCTTTTGCGGTCAAAGATCTGAGGGAATCAGATGGCGCTTTGTTTGAGTTGAGGAGGGGCGCAATGTGAGGGGGGGCGCTGACGGCGTTTAATGCGGCTCGAGTGAGCTGGATCACAACACCTGGAGCTTGAGATTGATCGCGCCGGATGGGGTGGCGTTGCGAAAAGGAGTGGCCAAGTTGCGGTCAATTTTGGCCACTACGGTTCAGGCCCTGCGTTGCGATCTGAGAAAACTCCAAACGAGTCAGCTTAACTGCTTCGGCGGCGGCGGGAATTTCATACTGCGCCGGCCACCAGTAAACCGAAGATCACCACGACGTCCACGGTGGGAGCCAAGTCCCACTCGAAATCGTAACCGGGATGACGCGGATGCGCAAAAGCAACCAATGGGTTAGTCAACGCGACGAGGAAGGCGATGGATCAGAGTTTTGTGCTGATGGGATGAAAGCAACTCTTGGCCCAACTGCCGCGAAGATTATCCGTCGGAGGCAGAGTGGGCTAACCAGGGAAGCGGTCGTGGATCAGCACGGTTTCATCTGGAAGGCGAGGGCCGCGATCCCAGGCTGGTTGGGTCTTCTTGCCCACGGTGATAATGAAACTGACCATGTGGTCGGCGGGGAGATTGATGAGTTTGCCGACAGCATCGGCATCGAAACCAATCATCGGGCAGGAGTCGTAGCCCATATCGTGAGCGGCGAGCATGAGAGTCATGCCGGCGAGCCCGGAAGAACGGACACCCTCGTCGCGGATGAGGCGCTCTTTGCCCTCATAAAATGGGGCGGTCATGGGCCCGAGAATATCTTGAACGGCTTGAGGAGCGTGGCTCCAGATCTTCTGAGGGTCGATATTGTGCGCGTTGAGGTCGGCACACATGACGAAGACGACACTGGCGTCACTGACTTGCGGTTGATCCCAGGCGACGGCCCGAAGCTCAGCCTTGAGCGCTTTGTCCTGCACCGCCACGAGGCGGTAGTTCGTGGGCTCGGAGGGCTGAATGCCGAGAGGCAGATGCGGGCCGGGCTAGAAGCCCACCCCTACCTTTCGGGGAGGCACTGAACGCCGGCTGAAGCACGGAGCAACGGGGAGGGGGTAGCTTTGTTCTTTTCGTTTCCTTAGGTGAGAATGGTGGGTTGATGGGGCGCGGAGGGCTGAATGCCGAGAGGCAGATGCGGGCGGGCTAGAAGCCCACCCCTACCTTTCGGGGAGGCACTGAACGCCGGCTGAAGCACGGAGCAACGGGGAGGGAGTGGCTTTGCTCTCTTCGTTTCCTTAGGTGAAAACGGGCGGCTTTGCGGTTGCTGGTAGGGTCGGGCCGGCGGTCCCAGGTCGAACGAAGAAGGGGCCAGCTTGGTGAGGCGGACGAGCTCAGCGAGATCGGTGGCAGGCATGATATGCTCGGCGTCAAAGTGTTTAACGGAGCGGCGGGATTCGATGGTTTCGCGAGTATTCATTGTCTTAAGCGGGGAGTTTTGCGGCGAATGCGGCTGGGACGAGGTTGCAGTGCGTCCGGATGGGTACCAGAGAGCGGATGAGATTGTCCGAAGGTGGGTTTGCGCTTATTTTCGAGGTTTGGTCCCACTGGCGGAAGCGGCAAAACTCAGAATTGCGGAAGTGCTAGTGCCGGAGTCGATCGCCGTTGGGACTGCATAGGGTCGAAAAGAAGTTGGTCAGCCCACTAATTGACAGGAATTTTGGTTCGATCCTTTTCCGAGTTTCGAGTCAATCCGCGGACTGAAGGGGGCGAGAATTACGTTTAAAATTGAAGTCGCGGTAAGGTGCTGGGAGTGGCTAGAACCCCAAGGATCAATAGCGCCACCATCAGCCAAACATCGTGACTCCAAAGGGGAATTCATCGTCTCCAGCCAGATTCTCGCCGGTATTTCCCTCTCCGCGGGCGTTCTGGCTGGGGGGGACTGGGGCCGCTTTCGTTGTAATTGCGGCAACAATCGGCTATCTGAAGTTCCATCTGAATACGCACACGATGGAGAATCTCCATTCGGCGGCGGAAAATTTACTCCGGGGCGAAACGCACTGGATTACATTCCAAAATCGAGTGCTGGCACCAGCGATCATCGAAGGTTTTTGCGCCCTGACGGGATTGAGTTGGCTGCAGGGATTTCGGGCATTGATTGCCGGCTGTTTGGCCGGCGGAGCGGGGATCTTGTTGTGGCGCTCGTGGCGCGATACCGGACGATGGAGACGCGGAATAGGGCAATCTGTGCTGTGGTTCGGATTCCTCATCCTGTTCAATAATGGGTGGTCCTACCCCTGGGACTTCACCGGAATGTTGTTATTCCTCCTGTTGGGGGTTTGGGCGCAGGATCATTTTCGATCATTGGAAGATCTACGGTCAAAGTGGCTGATTTTTATCTGCGCTTTGATGGTGCTCAATCGCGAGTCGTCCCTGATCGTGGGAGTCAGTTTAATTTCAGTGGTCGTGTTGAATTGGGCCTACCGGAAACCAAGAATGCCGGCTTTGAAGACGGCGGCCCTTTTGACGGGGATCGTCGCGGTAAATATTGTGGCAGTCATCGCGATACGCCATGCGATGTTTGCCGAATCGACGAAGCCGTTAGAGGTAGCTGGTTCGGAAATCGGAGTAGGGAATTTTCTCATGTTGGCCACCAATTGGAATCTATTCAAAGGGGTTTGGTGGGACTATAATTACGGACTATCAGTAATTGTATTATGGATACTCGGAGCGATTAATCTGATCTGGTTGATTCAATTGGGACGCGATGGGGTAATTCATCGCCAAGTCTCTGCCGGCCGCATGCTGCTCGTGGGTTTACTTGGTTGGTCAACCCTTGGGGTCGTCGCGCTAGGCTACATGCTTGAGCTACGAGTCTACTGCGAAATCATTCCGATTCTGGTCATTGGGTTAGTGGAGCGTGGCTCGAAGTGCACGACATGAAAGCGAGCTATTGAAGCAACTCGTATCACGGGCGCAGAAACGAATCGCCTATTTTCCCCGACACAGCGCGGATGGTGGAGGTATCCCACTAGACGAGTGATCACCCAGGAGACCGCTTCAAACCTCACTTATACGTTCGGGGGGAAGGCCTACATGTGCTCTTCGTAAGTGATATCGATTAGCGCGAGGAAGGCTTGTTTTTTGGCGGCTCCGACAAAGCGAACGGTGTGGCTGCGTTGATCGTAAACGAAGCCATTTTCCGGATCAGCGGACACTTCCTGTCCGTCCACTAACACGCGGAGACTTTTTTGATAAAACGTCGCGCCGAGATCGACGGGATCGAGGGCGACGGCGACGGTTTCGGCGATGCGAGCGCCGAGGGCGGCGAGCGGCTCCGCGAAGTCACTTTCGATGTTCAACACGGTGCCGCCGGTGAGCTCTGCGGCGCGCCGGTGGGAGACGTTATCCGGCGAAACCACGGCTTCGATTTCGAGTTTTCCGCGTTGGTTGCCCTTGGCGATAATGAAGGGGCGCAGGACCCAGTAGTTGAGGTAACCATCCAGGGTCTGACGTCTTCGAGGATCGCGCGCATTATAGTCGTCGATCAAATCGGGAAGTTCGCCGTCTTGAATCCAACTGGCTTGGCGGGAACCGTCCCGATTTTCTTCCCACGTAGCCATGCGGGTCTCTTCCTCATCCATGAAAAATACCACGATGGTGGTGGCTTTGGGGCGCAAAAAGGTGTGCTGCTTTTGGTAATAGTTTGCGACGAAGTTATACACGGAAGTGAATGCGGTGCGGTTGCTGTCACCGTTGGTGCCGACTTTCACGAGCTCGGCAAAAATGCTGTCCGGGGTCTCGGGTGTCACCCACGGCTGGGGCATGGCGGGAAGCGTCACCAAGTTCCCGTTACTCGCTACCTGTTTGGTGATTATTTTGGGGCGCTTGAGCCAATTAAGCACCGGCTCCCCCTCGGGATCGAGCTCCATGGATCGGACGTTCTTGTAGAAGCTTGGCTGACCGCGCGACCGGCCGGAGAGGCCGGGCACGAAATCGGTCGTCAATACCGCAATGCGGTAGTCCAAATCGCGCTGATCGAAGAGGTGACGAAAACGGCTCAAGGAGTCGGCTATACGTTGTTGGTGCGGGGCCATCGATGGTGAATTGTTAATGACAAACACGAGATCGACTTCGCGGCTGCGGGAGCGGTCGGCCGTGATTTGTTTCAGGCGGCGGATGGGCTCGACCTTGATTACGATGGAGTTTTCTACGCCAAACTGAGGGTTGTTTTCATCGAAGGTGTAATACTCGAAAAGATCCTCACCAATGAAACCGGGATTGGGGGCGTAGGTCAGTTGGCCGCTCGCGCGATCGAGCTTGGCAGTGCCATGTTGCGCTTTTTTATCGTCGTCGAGCACGTAGGCGACTTTGGGGTCGGCAATGGTCTCACGGTCGTCAGGCGACATGAAATCCTGGTGGCTAGGCACCTTTTGAGCGATCGGTGAATTGGGACGAGTCGTGAGGGAAACGACCCGAACGTTCATCAGGACTAGGCGACTGGCCTCGACGGTGAACGAATCAAGTTGAATTGGTTCGGGGGGCGTTACGGTCACCAAGACCTCGTTCTGGAATGTGAGACCAGACGTTTCATTGCGCACGGTGTAGGTGAATGAATCCATGCCCTCGTAACCCTCCTCGGGGCGATATAGAAAATAACCGAAGCGGGAAGACTGGGTCAGGAAAATATCCGCGCCGTCGTCACCTCCCGCCAATCCCACCTGACCATTACGAGGCTCGACCGTGATGGTGTAGACGAGATCATTCTGAGTGTCTTCGCTGAGAATTTCCGGTGCGACGGTGAGCTGTCCGTTCACCCCTGAGTCACTGCCCGCAAGCACCATCGGCGAGGGGGATACAATGACATTCTTGTCGGGAGGTGAGGCGGAGGAGCAGTCGGTCGCGAAAGCCGTTGTCAGTGCGAGCATGACCACTGACCATCGCAGGCTCGACGATTTGCGGATGGAAGATTCGAAATTCATTGAGATGGAGACTAGGCTTATTTGTCCGGGTTGGCCATCATTAGGTTCCGGGGAAATCCGGTCGAGGTAGAGCGCCGCCCGGAACAGGAGGTGACCGATACTTGAACCGAGAGAATTTAGAGGATATGTTCCCGTCGAAACGTGACTAGCGATGGAGTTGATGAACACCGGTGTCTGCGATAAAAATGAGGCGGGAGTTAATCAGGGTATTTTCAATAGATCGCAGTGAAGAGTGGGGGTATTCTTCAGGCGATTTGAGCGAATAGTGAGGATTAAACCCATTGGTGGAACCGCCGTCCAAGAGGTATCGATGATGGAATCAAATCAGATGGCTCTAAGCGGACCAGCGATCTGTAGCGCAGTGTGGCTGGGGTTGGCCGCGAGTTTGCCGATGTATTCTGAGCCGGATACCATGAAGGAGAAGGTCTCCGAAAGCTTGTGGCAGTCGTTTCAGTTCGATCCTGCCGTTGAACGAGAAGCGGTGCCAGATGAGAAGGGAGTGGTAATGATGAAGCCGCTGGTGGGGCGAGAAAATGCCCTGCCTCTAAAACTCGTCCTGGCGGTGTCGGAGGAACGGATCAAGCGCACGGAGCATGTGAGTTTTACGGACGGTGGCGAGCTGATCAAAAATACGATCGGTGGGTTTACGCTGGAAGCCAAGCCACACGTGGATCTGATTCCGACCAGAATCGGTGCCGAAAATCCCGTCGTGCGTTGGACCCTGTTGCGGAAGTCGTGGTGAAGCGGCAACGGAGGCTCCAATCTTGGCGGCAACGAGAGCGGGAAGCGCGAGTGGATATACGCGGTATGGAAGGTGGAAATAGCCTTGAGGCCTTTGGTGGAAAGGGCGAGGAGTTCGGCGAGTTGATCGAAGGAGAAAGTGGATTCTCTACCGCTGCTTTGGATTTCCACGAATTGGCCGCTGCCAGTCTTGATGATGTTGGCGTCCGCTTAAGTGCCTTGATCAGTGGTATCGGGCAGCTCGAGAAAAGCGGTGTCGTCGGAAATGCACTATCACCGGGGCGCGCGCACTCGGTCGGACCTAGACTTCCGGGTATTTTCTTGGAATCTCCTACTCCCTTGGCCCTAAACACACCCTCCTCACCCGATGTCTACGAACCCATACCCTCAATCCACTCTTCGCTGGGGCATCCTTGGCACTGGCAATATCGCGAGTAAATTCGTCGAACAGCTTCAAGCTCATGACCTGAATATTGTCGCCGCGGCCAGTCGGACACTTGAGAAAGCGCAAGTCTTTGCTCAGGCACGCAACATCCCCACCGCCCACGGAAGCTACGAAGAACTTCTCGCCGATCCCGAAGTCGACGCGGTTTACATCTCGCTGCCCAACCATCTCCACGCCAAGTGGAGCATCAACTGCGCCGAAGCTGGCAAACACATTCTCTGTGAAAAACCGGTCGCGCTCGATGTCGCCGAATTCGACACCGTGATCGCGGCCGTTGAAAAAGCCTCCGTCTTTTTCATGGAGGGCTTCATGTATCGATTTCACCCGCAATGGGACCTGGTGCAGCAACTCATCGCCGATGGCCGGATCGGAGAAGTCCGCACGCTGCATGCCTCGTTCTGCTACAACATGGGAGTCGCGCTACAAAATATTCGTCAATCTCAGCCCGCTGCCGGCGGTGGTATTATGGACGTGGGCTGTTATTGCGTCTCATTTATTCGCATGATCGCGGGCGAGGAACCCATCGAAGCTCATGCGACGGCTCACATTGGAGCGGAAAGCCAAGTCGATGAATGGGCCTCCGGCTGCCTTAAATTTGCGAATGGCATGACCGCGGCCTTCCACACCGCTACCCGAGCCGCTCAACCCGTTACGGCCATCATTTACGGTGACAAAGGTTTCATCGAAGTCCCCGCCCCTTGGCACCCGGATCCGATCGAAGCCAAAATTCGGCTCCATCTCGACGGCAAGGACCAGTGGTTTACGGCGGGCGATGGCCTTGCCGCCTTTGCCCGAGAAGCTCTCGAAGTGGAAAAGCACGTCGCCGACAAACAGGCACCCAAAATGAACTGGGCCAACAGTCGCGGGCAAGCTGACCTCCTCGCTAAACTCCGAGCCAGCGCCGGCCTCTCATTCTAGACCCGCTCGATCCGAAATTTCGACCTTCTTGGAGGGATTCGAGAGGGAGATCCTTACTGTTTGAAATGATTCTGTTTCACTCCCCCAATATCATGAAAAATTGGATTTCCCCCTGCTGCGGCGACGGAATCAAGGGCCGCAGGCCGTTCCGATCAGCACTTGCGCTAGTCGTGGTTGCAGGGCGGGAGCCTGACTGTGAACGAGCCCCCAAACGCCCATGATTTCTGGATACCGTTGGCTCCTTTCCTCCCAGCCTGATTGGGATTTCTATTGGTCGAAGATTTTCTGGAAATCTCAGCTTCCCTGGATGATCCGGACAATCTCCACACGATCGTTTGTGCGCAGGAAAAAAATCACGTATTTCTTGAAGGCCAGACTCAGGAGTCCGGTGAACAACTCATCTCTCCGGCGACCGACAGCCTCGAGTTCTGCAATTTTAACGCACTTTCGGTAGAGTTGGCCGATGAATCCGTCTGCACTCTGGATACTGTCGGTTGCGATGTGGGCCCAGATATCGTCAAGATCACCAATCGCCTCATCTGACAGGAACGGTTTCTTAGGCACCAATTCGAGCCCTTCCTCGTTTCTTTATCTCGTCGATTAGGGCGTGGTTAAATTCCCTTCCTTTTCCAGCGCGGAGTTGTTCAAGCCCTATCTGAAGATCAGAACGTAGTTCATCGAGTTTCCGAACCTTCTCTGATTCAGATTGATGCAATAACCGGAGAGCGTCACGGACGACATCAGAAGAGGAGCTGTAGAATCCGGTTTCGACCTTTGATAGCACTCATTTCTCGATCTCGGGAGTCAATGGAACATTCATGGATTATGAACCCAAATATAACAAAGATTGTTAATTTTGGTTATCCGGCCAGTGGGTGATAACCGATAAAAAGGCCAATTAGACTGCCGAGTTAAGCCTAGGTTGACCGGCAGGGAAGTTGTTTCCTAGAGCTTGAGATTGCCGAGGAGATGTTTGGTCAGAAAGGCGGTTTGGAGGAAGGAGATTTCCTTGAGTCCTTTGGTCGATAGGGCGAGGAGTTCGGCGAGTTGTTCGGGGGAGAAGGTGGATTCTTCGCCGCTGCTTTGGATTTCGACGAACTGGCCGCGTCCGGTCATGACGACGTTGGCATCGACATCGGCGTCGCGGTCTTCGGTGTAGGGGAGATCGAGGAGGGCTTTGCCACCGACTACGCCGACACTGATGGCGGCAATGGAGTCTTTGAACGGGTTCTCTTTGATTTTACCTGAGTCCATGAGCTTTTGCACGGCGAGGCGGGCGGCGAGGTAGGCGCCGGTGATGGATGCCGTGCGGGTGCCGCCGTCGGCTTGGAGCACGTCGCAGTCGATCCAGAGAGTGTGTTGGCCGAGTTTGCTGAGATCGACGACGGCGCGCATGGCGCGACCGATGAGGCGTTGAATTTCGATGGTCCGGCCATCGACGCGTCCGCGGGAGCTGTCGCGGGATTTGCGCTCATGGGTGCTGTAGGGGAGCATTGAGTATTCAGCGGTGAGCCAGCCACCCGAGATATTTTGGGCGCGCATCCAACCGGGGACCCGGGCTTCGAGTGTCGCGCCGCAGATAACCTTGGTATTGCCAAAAGAAACCAGCACGGAGCCGGTCGCGTTGGCCGCGATACCGGCTTCAAAAGAAATGGGACGAAGTTGATCGGCGGAACGGCCGTCGGCTCGAGATGAAGACATAGGGAGAGCTGAGGGAGGATTGAGTGGATCGTAAAGCTCAACTCATCCGGCGCGGAATCTGGGGCGCTCTCCATTTTTGATACATCGGAGCATATGGTGGAATGCCCACCTAATTTTTTTCCATCTAACGACAATGGGCCAATTGACGCGGGGTGAAATAATCCGTTTTTTTGGGTTTTTCATCGCGAGGTGATTAAGGCGGCGATGTTCATATGCCTGCTTACGGAAAACGGGCATCCCGAGCCATTCGTGACCTACCCTAGGGGAGGGGAACGGAATCGCCGTTTCATCGGAATAAGCGACGTAATCGCTGTGGATGAGAACATCGTGCCGAATCTTAGGGTAGATATGGCGCCGCAGAAAACGCTGATCACTGCCGTAGGACACATCTCGCCACCGGTCGATCAGTTGCGGTAAATCCGATCGCAAAGCACCGCGGCACCCCCAGAGGCCTCCCATTATTCGCGCGTCATGACCGGGCGCGTCGCGGATGATATGAAACCGTTTCCCACTCGCCAACCACTTGTCCACCGCACTCCGGTCTCGGGGGGTAAAAAGTGAATCAATATCTCGCACGATGAGGATATTATTTTCTTTTTCAGCACCGGGAAGAAAACGCCAAAGCATGCCGTCGTGTTCCCCCTTTCGATGTCGACGAACGATGTCGGCGCCCTCGGCGATGAGTTCTTGAATGAGGCTCTCGGGGATTTCTGGAGAGACGTAAAACCGGCAAGTCCAACCGGGGTAGATTTCCCTGCTCGCGAGAAGGTTGGGTAGTGCTCCGCGTTGGTATTCCGGATTGGTCCCCTAGGGGGAAAAGGCGATTAGTTTTCGGGAGTTCGACCTGCGTGGGCGGCTCGCGGCGACCGAGCCCGAAGGGGGGGCACTTGCATTAGAGACCTAGCGGCAACACTTAGACCGAATGGGTGGTCGAGGCAACGATCAATCGGCGGTGGCAGGCGGGCGGTGAGGCGGTTAAGCGGTGGAGCGGTGAAGCGATGAGGCGGTAAGGCGGTAAGGCGATGAGGCGATGAGGCGGTGACGCGGTGAGATGGTGAAGCGGTGAGGCGGTGAGGGCGTCGTCGAGCAACGCCCGTTGTTGCGACAGGTTACGGAAGGAGGGGCAGGGGGATGTCAGGTGTAAAAGCCCGTAAAGCCCGACCCACATTGGTGAGCTCGGGGGGGGGGGCATCCAGCGCTTTATGTCGCTGAGTCTTCCGTGCAGCGGCGATGTTGGTTCCGGAATTGTCCGGGGGTGTTACCGAAGCGCCGTCGGAAGCAGTAGATGTAGTATTGCAGATCCGAGTAGCCGCAGAGTGCGGCAATTTCCGTGATGTTGTAGCTGGAATCCTCTAGCAGATCCAGACTGTGCATGAGTCTTAATTCGTTGAGATAATTAGTGATCGTCGTCTTGCCCGTGTGCCGAAAAATGCGGGACACATGATTGGGATGGGCATTGAGGTAAATCGCTAGTGAAGCCCGATTGATGCTGGCGTCCGCCCAGTGTTCAGCGAGGTAGTTGCAGGCTCGTTCCCAGAGATAATTGCCGGGGGCAAGTTGCTTCTGAGTGGGTGAGTTGAGTAACTCGATAGCTTCGACCAGCAGCAGTTCGCCTAGTTTGCGCACATAGTCTGCACTGGCTGCGGCGGGAGCCGGTTCGCTCAAAAGTCGAAAAAGGTAGTCCAGCCGCAGGTGAGTTTTGCCCCACACCTCCCATTGGGCGAGGTAGCTGAGTGCGATACCGTCAGGGCCGGGAATCCGTGAAGTGAGACTGAGTTTCGTCAGGGCATCATCAGGCTGGTAAAGGAGGCCGATGGAACGGTAACTGCGGCGGGGCTGGGGACAGATGTAGGAGCGCGGGCCAAAAAAAATTGCGTCGCCGACCCCGAGAGTGTGATCGAAATGCTCGCCGGCTTCGACCCCCACAAATCGAGCTTCACCCGAGACGACCATAATAAGGCGATGACTTTCCCGGAGGTAGGATTCATCCCGTCTATTCCGGTCCTGCAGCCCTTTGATGATGCGGTGGCAGCGGTGCAGCGCACCGGGTATCATCAGTTGACTGGCTTGTTCAAAAAGAATTTCGCGGTCGGGCATGGGGAAAGGGTTGGTCTTGAGCAGTGTTACAAATTCCACTATTTTGCGAGAATTTCTTTCCGCCGAATTTGGGAGGATCGCTTGTATGGTTCGGCCTGTTGCTCCGGTTGTTGGAGTGATAGCTCTTCGTTTAACCCCTCCCTAATCCCCATGAAACTTCGTTTCCTTTTCCCTGTTGTCGGCGTGAGTTTGTGCCTGTCGATGGCCTTACCTTCTTTCGTTGCTGCCCAAGCCGTCAGACCGACGGATGACGATTCCAAATCCTCCGCTGTGACGCTGGATGCCTTTGAAGTCTCCTCAGACTCGGTCAAAGGCTATGGCACCACCACGTCTCTTTCCGCTTCTCGCACAGCGGTGCCAATAACCGACCTTCCGGCGTCGGTCATCACGATCAACGAACGCTTGATTGAAGATACGGCCGCGGTGGAACTTCGCGATACCTTCAACCTCGTCAGCGGCGTCTTTCACGGTAACGCCGGCGGCGGTCTGCAGGAATCGAACAATTTTTCCATTCGCGGTTATGTCACTACCGGCGCATTGCGGGATGGCATTACTGACCTTAACTTCAGTGACAACGGCGGTTTCGATTACTCCATGGTAGAACGGGTTGAAATCGTAAAGGGACCGGCCGGGGTGCTCTACGGTCAGCACAGTGCGGGTGGGGCCGTGAATATCATCAGCAAGCGGCCTCGCACCGAACCGTTTACCAAGGTCGATATGACGGCGGGAAGCTACGGCTTTTGGCGAGCTTCAATCGACCACTCCGGCTTGGCGGGAGCGGATGGCAAACTGGGATACCGTGTGTCGGCGGCGGCGCTCAACACGGATGGACCGGTTGGAATTGGGGGAGAGCCAGATGGAGTTTCGACGTGGATCAACCCGAGCATCTCTTACCAATTCGACAACGGCTTCAAGGTCTGGGCTTGGGGGGCATTTGCAGACGACACGTCGAAGCGCGTGTCCAACTCGGTCTGGGCTTTCGGCACGCCGGACGGGAAGGGTGCTCCGTTCTATGAATTTGTCGAGACCGGCCAGATGAGCGTCGTATTTCAGAATTTCAATAAGAGTGAAAATTCGAATCTCGAGCTTGGCACGACCAAGCATTTCACTCTTGGTCAGGCGGAAGCCGATTTACGGGTGGTGGCTCGCTACGGCGAGCGGACTACCTCCGGGGCCCGCACCCGCTCCAACGGCGGTACCATCTTCATCGACAACGCCGGTAACCAGATTCCTGATGGTTCGCCCAGTGTCGGTCGAGGTCCCGGCATTTCGGGTTTGATCACCGACAACTTGTCCCGCTTTGGCCGGGGGGGGCTGCGCTACAACCGAGGAGAAAATGAAGCGGAGCAATCCTCTCTCACGGCGGACTTGAACTTCAGTTTCGATCTCGGTCCGGTGGCCAATAATTTCCTGCTTTACGGACAAGCCTCATCGGGTGAAGGGGCGAGCCTCGATACGGCTGACATCCGGGTAAACAATGTGGCGACGTTGCCGGCGGACATCCGAACCACTTACCATTTCGATACCGGTATCGCTGGAGTTGGGGTGGCAGAGATCTGGCCCAATCCGCCCTCCGGCATCGGCGATCTGCGTCCGATCATCGAGCAATACGCCGATGTGAACAGAGTCACTCCCGATACAGCAAGTGATTACTCGTCGTCCAACTTCGCCGCGATCGAGCGGGCGTCCATTCTAGAGAATCGGGTCATCGCGGTCTTAGGCACCCGTTACGATTCAATCGACTTCACCAACGTGCGGTCGAATGACGGGACGGTGTTGAGCGATACTCATGATGCGGAGTGGGTGAACAAGTTCGGACTCGTGGCAAAGCCCTACGTTCGCGGTGGCAACGAACTCTCGATCTTCTACAACAACGCCGAGACCTTTGTGCCCGAACGCGGCACGGATCAACGACTCGCGACGTTCGGAAAAAAGTTTCCCAATCGCACCGTCTCCACCGATGAAATCGGGGCAAAGCTGAACCTCTTCAACAGCCGCGTGGTGGGCACGATCTCGGTTTTCCAAAACGTGGAAAACAACGTATTGCTAAACGCTCGCGACGAGGATGGCAGCGTCACTGGCATTGATGATCGCAGCTACTCCTATCCCGGCGGCGAACGCACGACGGATGGTTGGGAAATGGATATCGCGTTCAATCCAGCGCCAGGTTTCGACGCGATGTTTTCCTATTCTAAAATCGATTCCCTATTGTCCGACGGTTTACCCGCCGACGGCGTGCCTGAGACCACTGCGTCGGCGGTGTTGCGTTATCAATTTCAAGATGGACCACTGAATGATTTTTCGATCACAGGAATCTATAATGCCTGGGGCGAAAGTCACCTGAATCGTTCCTCGGGTTTCATTATTCCGAAGGGTAAATTGATGACCGTCGTGCTCGGCTATGATTGGCAGAACATCAAGCTTCGCCTGCGGATTGAGAACATCACTGACGACATTGATGCGATGCCTAGCACATGGTGGACCGGCGTGGGAGTGACCAAACATCGCAACTACCGCCTCAGTGCGAGCTATCGATTCTAAGGCAACGGTCTGACCCGGTGCCCTCTCCCCCCATCACATTAATATCACAATGAACCGATATTTATCTCTTCGTGGTCTGTTGGCATGGTTTACTGTGCTACCCCTCGTCCTCGTTGCCCAGGTGAGACCGGATCCGATCGTTCATCCCGATTCTCCGCTCATGTTGGCCGGGGCCTGGGTACCGACCGATACCCATCAAATCAAGTTCGATGAACTCCCCATGATTCCGTCGGAACACGCCGTCATCAGCGACGTGCGTGACCAAGGGGGTCGTCGGGTCAATCAGCACAACTACCTCGTCTTTTTCGACGGTCGCTATTGGGCGATGTGGAGCGACGGCCCCGGAGTGCCTCACGCCCACTTCGAGGGAGGGGTGCCGGGGCACGACCGGGCGGATCAACACGTGTTTTTCGCCACGAGTCCTGACGGTCTAAATTGGGGGGTAATCGGGGATATCACCGGCGCACCCGAATCCGGATACGGCTGGATCGCCCGCGGCTTCTGGGTGCGCGAGGGGAAACTCCTTGCATTGGTCACCCGTTATCAGGCGCCTGGTTACGCGGGGCCGGGACTCTCCTTGCACGCCTTTGAGTTGGCGGTGGGCGAAGGCGAGGTTTGGCGGCACCTGGGCATGGTAAAGGATGATTCGATGAATAATTTTTCGCCCAAGCAGTTGTCCGGTGGTGATTGGCTGATGACTCGCCGGGACCAGTTGAAGGCCGTGTCGTTTATGCGCGGTGGTGTCAGGGCGTTCGATGATTGGAAAACGTATCCTGTGATTGGCTACGATGATTCTGCTTTGGCGGCGGAAGAGCCTTATTGGTGGACGCTGCCGGATGGAAATCTGGTCGCCCTGTTCCGCGACAATCGTAAGTCGGGGTTTTTGTTCCGGGCGTTTTCCACCGACGAAGGTCGCACTTGGACGCCACCGGTGCGGACCAACTTTCCGGACTCGGCCTCGAAATTCAACGGCGAAAGACTTTCAGATGGTCGTTACGTGCTGGTCTCCAATTCGCATCCCGATCGGCGCAATCCTATGACTCTGGCCATCAGCGAGGATGGACTCGTCTTTGCAACGCTCGGGTATCTCGTGGGAGGACGTCACGTTGACTATCCGCATGTGATGGAGCACGACGGGTTTCTTTTTGTCGCGTTTGCCGGGGCGAAGCAAACGGTAGAGGTGCTGCGTATTCGCGTGGCGGATCTGCCCAAGCGGCAGCTTCCGTATCAGGTGCATTCCCTTAAGGAGAAAACCAAGGAAGCTGTTCGTCGGTGATGCGAATTCGTTTCGTCTACCTCGCCGGAATCGTCGGGTTGGCCTTTGTGGCCGGCGTGACACGGGCGGCACGTCCCAACGTGTTATTTCTCGTCATTGACGATCTGCGTCCAGCCATCGGAGCCTACGGTGACCCGTTGGCGATTACCCCAAACCTGGATCGATTGGCGGCCCGCGGATTGGTGTTTGATCGCGCGTATTGCCAACAATCGTTGTGTGCGCCGTCGCGGGCTTCGGTCATCACTGGTCGACGCCCCGAGGCGTTTCCTCGAATCAGTGGAGGGGAGGGGAGTGCGCACTACCGAGAGGAGCTGCCCGAGGTGGTGACCTTGCCGCAACTCTTCAAACAGCACGGCTACCACACCGAATCGATTGGCAAGGTGAACCATGTGTATCCGCCGATTCTCGATCCGGTTTCTTGGTCGGTGCCGGAGCGGTTGGCCGACATTGTCAAACGGGACGAATACCTGAAGCCGAGCAATCGAGTGGGCGGATTTATCCAACCCATGCGCAAGGGCGAGGCGACCGAGTCTATCGTCGCGCCCGACAATGCCTACGTGGACGGACAGGCGGCTGATGCCGCGATCGAGGCGCTGGGTCGATTGCGCGACCAACCCTTCTTTCTGGCCGTGGGCACGAAGCGCCCCCACCTGCCGTGGAGCGCACCAGAACGGTATTGGAAGCTGCATGACCATCAGGATTTCGGTCTCGCTCCGGATGTCGCGCGAGCATTTTCCGCGGCGGAGGTGATGGCGCGACCCTGGCGTTATGAATGGCGTCCGGATTCGGGAGAGATGCGGAACTACACCGACTTTCGTGAGCTGCTCGAGATTGATGAGGCAAAAACACGACAGTTACGACACGGGTATTATGCGGCGGCGAGTTACGCGGATGCGCAGATTGGCCGCGTGCTCGATGCACTTGATGAACTGGGTTTGGCGGAGAATACGATCATCGTGCTTTGGGCGGATCACGGTTACCATCTAGGCGAAAACGGGCAGTGGGGTAAGAAGACCAATACGGAGCTGGATGCCCGCGTGCCGTTGTTGGTCGTGGCACCCGGGCTCACGCGGCCCGGCACTCGCACCCCGGCGCTGGTGGAGTTGGTGGACTTGTATCCGACGTTGGCCGAGCTCGCGGGACTGCCGGGTGAGCTTTCCTGGGAAGGAACGAGTTTTGTGCCGTTATTAGCGAATCCAGATCGAGCGTGGAAGTCAGCCGTGTTTGGCCGCTACGTCCGATCGGGAGCAATCGGCCGCGCCATCCGAACCGAACGTCATCGTTATGTTGAATGGACGCGCGAGTCCGATAAAAAGGTGATTGATCGGGAGCTCTACGACGTTCCGTCCGACCCGCTGGAACGTCGTAATCTTGTGAACGATGAACTCGCATTGACCGCTGAGTTGGCGGAACAGCTGCACGCCGGTTGGACTGCCTGCGTCCCGACACTTTCCTTCAACCGTTAACCCCCACTCCCCTTCGATCCATGCCCACTGTCTTTCCTAATATCCTCCGATCCTCCCGTTTTCGAATATTGAAAATCGTGATGTCGTTCGCCGTTTCTTCCTGCGCCGCCATCGCGAGTGAGCCTCCGATGTTGGATCTCACCCGAACTGGTCCCGATCCGACCCGCATCGATTATGACTCGCTCCTCGTGCTGCGAGGAGAGCACGCCCTGGTGACCGCTGGTTCATTAACGGAGCAGCCGTTTGTGAGTAAATCGGTGGTCTTTGATCACGCAGATTTGGCCGATCCCAGTCAGTGGGTTTATCGCCTGCATTCTTACTTGGCGTATCATGATGGTAAATACTGGGCGCTGTGGAGTCATGGCCGCATCGTGGAGGACCACCCGACGCAGCACCTGCGCTACGCCACCAGTCCAGACGGGCTGCATTGGAGTGACGCCGGCATCGTGGCCGGACCTCCGACGCGCGACGGATTCCGCTACATCGCGCGCGGTCTGTGGGTGCGCGACGGCAAGTTGATCGCGCTGGGTAGCCTTGATGAAGCGTATCAAGAAGGACGAGTGCGGTTTTTTGGCCCCAGTTTGGCATTACATGCGTTTGAGTGGGACCCGACCCGCGAAGTTTGGATTCCTCAGGGGGCGATTGCGGACCAAGCGATCAATAATTTCCCGCCAGCTAAATTGCCTGACGGCCGCTGGGGTATTATTTGTCGAGGACCAGATTATCGTCGGAATGTGTTCATGTTGAGCGGAGGCGTGGATGCGATCGATTCGTGGGAAAAGTCGCCGATCGTAACCGAAGCGCCTGCCGATGGATTTCGGCCCGAGGAACCCAACTGGTGGTCACTGCCCGACGGTCGGCTCGTGGGGGTGTTTCGGGATAATTCCCGTTCCGGGCGATTTTACCGGGCGTTTTCGGCAGACAACGGCCGCACGTGGAGTACCCCGACCAAGACGAATTTCCCGGATGCCACTGCGAAGTTTTTCTGCCTACGCACCTCGCGGGGATTCTACGTGCTCATTTCGAATGCCAATCCCGCGAGTCGCAATCCCTTGTGCCTCTCGGTATCTGAAGACGGCGTTACTTTCACCGCCATGGCGCAGTTGCCCATTCCGGTGTCGCCGGAGGGGGGGGCGTTTGATGCCGATCACACCTCGGGCAGTGTGCAATACCCTCATGCGATCGAGCAGGATGGTGCCGTGTTTGTTTCTTATTCCCGCTACAAAACGGCCATCGAAGTGATCAAGATTTCACTCGATGAAATCGAACGGCTACGGCGCTGATTCGACGGTATTTTCGACTCCATTCTTTTCTTCATGGACCTTCAAATTCGATTTCTCGATGTCGCTGTAATTGGAACCTACATTGCGATAATGGTCGCGATCGGCATATATTTTTCGCGACGCACTGAAACCACCGAGGAGTACTTCGTCGGGAACCGCTCGTTTCCCGGCTGGATGATTGGGCTGTCGATGTTGGGTACAGTGATAAGCTCGGCGACGTTTCTGGCGCTTCCGGCGGCGGCGTTCGCGCTCGATTGGCGTCAGTTGAGTGTGAATCTCGTCCTGCCGTTCGTCGCAATCATCGCGATCGTGGTGTTTATCCCGTTTTTCCGACAAGGTAAACTTACGTCGGCTTTCGAGTATTTGGGAAATCGATACGGGGCGATCCCGCGGCTCTATGGCACGATCAGTTTCGTGATTCTGCAGCTTATTCGCATGGCGCAGATTCTGTTTCTCGTGTCGATTCCGTTGCAGTTTCTCACCGGGTGGTCGTTTGAGTGGGTGGTCATCGTGGCGGGGGTGTTCATCGCCCTCTATACCATCGCCGGCGGGATCGAAGCCGTAATTTGGACGGACGTGGTGCAGGCGATTGTCTTGATGGTGGGCGGCGTGGTGTGTCTCATCTGTGCGGAAATTGATCTACCGGGCGGGCTGGGGCAGGTGCTTGAGATCGGGCAGGCCAACGGTAAATTCAGCCTAGGCAGTTTTGAGTGGAATCTCACTGAACGCACGTTTTGGACCGTGTCGTTACTGGGCATGGTGACTTGGCTGGGCATCTATAGTGGCGACCAAAACATGGTTCAACGTTATGCGGCGGCGAAATCGTTGCGGTCCGCGCGACGAGCGACGGCGCTTTTCTCCTGCATCGCGCTGCCGTTGTGGACGTTGTTCTTCTTTGTGGGCACGACGTTGTTCGTCTATTATCTCCAGTTTCCCGATCCAGCGGTGGCGGATTTGGCGGCTGATGAAGTGCTACCCTATTTTGTTCTGACCCGCATCCCGGCCGGGTTGGCTGGACTCGTGATTGCGGCGGTGATGGCAGCGACCATGAGTAGTCTGGACTCCGGGATTAATTCGATCTCCACGGTGGTGACAGTTGATTTGATGAAACCCTACTTGGCTCCGGGCCGGAGTGATCGATTTTATCTGCGCACGGCGCGATGGATTGCTGGCGTGGTCACGGTCGTGACGGTAGCGGGAGCCATCGGGTTCAGTCGGATCGAGAAAGAGAGCATGAATGACGTGAGTCTCATCGTCACCAGCGTTTTTGGCGGGTGTTTGATGGGGCTTTTCGTAGTGGGCTTTTTTACCAAACGAGTGGATGGCACCTCGGTGTTGATCGCAATGGCCCTGGCGATTGGGTTTAATATTTACTTGGGACTCGATTTGGCGGGCTTGATCCCGGAAGGCGCGTCGCTGCATATCCACAGCTATTGGAGCGGGGCGTTGGTCAATGGTCTCTTCATTCTGCTGGCCTACGGACTCAGTTGGATCCGCGGGCAAGCGCCACGGGATCTGACGGGACTGACGGTGTGGACTATGGGGAAGCGTAATAGCGATAAAAACGGAGATAATTTATGAACGATAGTGAAACAAATTTGACGGCTGAAGTCGTGGTGGTTGGCGGAACGCCGGGAGGCATTGCGGCCGCCATCACTGCGGCACGCTTGGGGCGCTCCGTGATCATGACGGAGTATCATCCCATGGTCGGTGCGATGATGACTAATGGGCTCGGCAAGTCCGACATCGAGACGCGGGAGGCGATCAACGGCGTGTTCCGGGAATTCGTCGACAACGTGCGCGCGCACTACGTCGAAACCTACGGTGCGGATCATGCCAACGTTTCGCTTTGCCAAGACGGATACTATTACGAGCCTTCCGTCGCTCGCCGTATTTTGGATGCCATGCTTGCAGCGGAGCCGAACTTGCGGATACTGCGTCATCATAGATTGAATACGGTAGCCTTGTCGGACGCACGGATCAACGCGGTGACGCAGGTTGACCGCGACACCGGAGAGGAACGCAGGGTGAATGGGCGGGTGTTCATTGACGCAACCTATGAAGGCGATCTGGCGGCCAAAGCCGGGGTGCCCTATCGTTTGGGTCGGGAATCCCGGAAGGAGTTTAATGAACTGCACGCTGGAGTCGTTTACATCGACTACGAAACGGGTGCCTTCCTGCCCGGCACGACGGGGCAGGGTGATAAGCGTATTCAAGCCTACACTTATCGGCTTTGTCTCACGACCAACTCAGCCAACAGTTTGGAGGTCACTGCACCGACGAATTATGATCGCACCGTTTATCTCGGTTACCTCGACGATTGGCGCGAGGGGCGCATGGCCCCTCCGCGAGATATGCGGGAAGGCATGGGATACTACGCGCCGACATTCAATACCGTGGTGCGGGCGTTGTCGGTGGCGGAATTACCCAACGAGAAATTTGACATTAATATGAACCCGCGACCGTTGGGCTTTCCATTTGCAGAGGAGAATGACGGTTATCCCGAAGCGGATTGGCCCGAGCGAGAGCGGATCATGGCGCGTATTCGCGATTTGACCTTGGGATTGATCTATTTTTTGCAGAACGACGAAGAAATTCCCGAGGATCAACGCCGGTTGGCCCGCCGGTACAATCTTGCGCGAGATGAGTTTACCGACAGTCAAGGATTTCCGCGACAGCTCTACGTGCGGGAGGCTCGTCGTATTCAAGGAGAATATACGCTGAGCGAGAATGATGTATTCGTGGATTCGGTGCAGGGGCGCACCAGAGTGCACACGGACAGCATCGCGGCAGGAGAATTCCCTATCGACTCGTTTCCGGTAAGGAAATGTGAGCCGGGCCAGAATGTAGCGCTCGAAGGGTATGTGCTGATGTTGAACAAACTCACCCATCCTTATCAAATCCCCTTTGGTGTCATCGTGCCCCAAGTCTTGGATGGTTTACTCGTGCCGGTGGCGGCATCGACCACCCACGTCGCATTTTCGACCATTCGCTTGGAGCCCACCTGGATGGCGTTGGGCCAAGCGGCGGGCACGGCGGCGCATTTGTCGCTGATTGCCAATGTGCCGGTGCGCGATGTCCCGATAAAATGCTTACAACGGCAATTACTGGCCCAGGGGCAGGTGTTGACCTTTTTCAAAGATATCGATCGAGCTCATTCTTGTTTCGCTGGTCTGCAATTCTGCGGCTGTTTGGGTTTCTTCGAAGACTATTACGCTCGAGCGGACGAGTCGTTGGACGGGCCCACGGCCTTGCGTTGGTTTGCTCGCGCGGGGCTGTTAGATCTGTCAGAGGTCGAGTGGCGGGATGCGGCCACAGTCACTTGGGCGCAACTGGCCGCGGTGGTGCCGGAATGGATGGGAGGGGACGGCGTGCCTACGGATCGACTGGTCAGCCGCGGAGCGTTTTGCCAAGCGCTATTTGAGGCACAGGCGCGCGACGAAGAGCGGGTGTCGACGGAGGTGGTATTGTGAATGCGGTGCCACAATCAGGCGTCCTGGCAGCTCTCTGGATTCCGACCGATGCGAATGGAGATTTACAGCGGGACGCGTTGGCCACCCATCTGGGATGGTTAAAGCAGCAAGGCGTGGCGGGCGTTTTGGCGCTGGGGAGCACGGGTGAATTCCCCCGATTCACCCTGGAAGAACGGAAGTCTCTCTTGGTCACTATTGCTGAGCTGGCCGCTCCCTTACCAGTCATCGCGAACCTCAGCGACTTGAACTTTCGCAAGGTGATTGAATTGGGGCGGTTCGCGCGGGAAATAGGCCTGCCGGCAGTGACCCTCATGCCGCCGCATTTTTATCCGGTGTCCGATGCCGATCAACTGGCGTTTTTCCTTCACGTGGCCGAACAGGTGCAGTTGCCGACGTTCCTCTACAATTTCCCTGAACTCACCGGCAATCGGATCGCGGTGGAAACGATTGAAGGCTTCGCCACCCGAGCGCCGATGGCGGGGATCAAGCACAGCGGTGGGGAATTCGATTACCTGCCCACTTTGGTGGAGTTGGGGCGGAAGCACGATTTTAAGGTATTTTCCGGTGCAGATACGCGACTCCCTGAGGTGGCGGCGGCCGGGGCAGCGGGCTGTATTGGCGGCATGGTCAACTTCGTGCCGGATGTCATGGTCGATGTCTTTAAAGCGTGTGCCGAGGGACGAGTGCAGGAAGCAGGAGAAATGGCGGAGACGCTGGTCGAGGTCGGTCTGGTGCTGGATCAACTCACCTTTCCGCTCAACGTCGCAGCGGGTCTGCAGGCACGGGGAATCGCGTGGGGGGCACCAAAAATGGTGGTTTCATCCGAGTCATGGAAGCGGTTCGATCAAATTGTGCGGGAGCTCGGCGAGATTTATCGAGCCAAAGAACTTTTGCCTGTGTGAAAGCGTTTTACTTGTGTTCTTCTGCGGTGCCTTGAGGGAGGGGGCGATGCGGCACTTGCCGAGAGGCAGGGGCGGGCGTTGTCGAGCAACGGCCCTTGTTGCTACAGTGACGGACTGGGGGGCATGCTTTCGGCATTTGCCTCAAACGTGGTTACGGGCAACGGACGCGTTGGTCGGCGCGTTTGACTCGCGTTCTGGTGCGCCGGCTTGGCGAGGGGGGGGCGACGAGACACTTGCCGAGGGGCAGGGGCGGCGTTGTCGAGCAACGCCCCTACAGTTTTGGACTGGGGGGCATGCTTTCGGCATTTGCCTCAAACGTGGTTGCGGCGGACGGACGCGTTGGTCGGCGCGGAGTGTCGGGGGCGATGGGGCACTTGCCGAGGGGCAGGGGGTGTCGGGCGTAAAGCCCGACCCACCCGAATAGTTGAAACGGGCGTTGTTGAGCGACGGCCCGAAAGCGGTCGAGTTGGGTTGTCTTGGTGGCGGGGCGCGGGGACGGTTTTTCAGTCTAGACGGGTTTGTTGTTTTTCTGTGAATTTCCGGTTGGGGGCGGGCGCTATGGGGTGTCGGGCGTAAAGCCCGACCTACACCGGTCGCGCGAGAGGGCTGTCCGGTGGGAGCGACGCGAAACTAGTTTTCGGGCGCTTTTTCCTGCCAGCGACGTTGGGCGGGAATGAGGATGCCGGCTGACTTGGGATCTCCCAATACGGGCCAGGGGAGGTCGCCCCAGTTGCTCGGAGCTTCGGAGCGGTAGGCGGAGGCGGGAATCGTTTTGACTTCGATGATGGAGGGAAGGGGATCTCCAGACTGGAGGGTATTGCCGCCGAGGATCAGGTTCTGCGATGAGCCGTCGGTTTCGAAGCCTTCACCGGCGATGCGATTGCCGAGGAATATGGCGCTGTCCGAGTGATCTTTTAGGCTGATCTTGGTTTGAACGTGGTTGCGCAGAAAGGTGGTCAACGGTCCGGTTGGCCCCCGGTAATCAGCGAGTTCGATGAATTCGACGACGTTGCCTTCGAAGAGGTTTTGATACGGGTAGTGGCCGTGAATCGATATGTCGCAGAGGAGGCGGCTGCCGGCGGGATCCCGGCTTCGTTCAAAGGAGTAGTTGTAAGAGAAGACGTTTCCATTGGCGCCACGTTTAACCATCATGGCGTGTCGAAGATGATGGAGAATATTGTCGGGGTAGAGGCAGTCGGTGGCGACATTACCGGCCACGATGCCGTAGCCCGCGCCGCCGCCGCCGTAGCTGAAACTATGGTGCACTTCGTTTTCGGCGATGGTGATATGGCGACTGAAATTTGCCCAGATATGTCCACGGGTGGTGTTGAAGGTCTCGCAGCGTCGCACCCAACAGTTTCGGGCGTTTTCTAGGCCGATGATGTTGTAAGAATCGGAGTCGAGGTTTTCGACGGTGAGGTCTTCGACGTCGGCTTGCTCGATGGGATCGATGATGAGAATACGAGGGTTGAGCTTGCTCGGGTAGGTCAGGCGGAGAGGCACATCCCACGTGATCGCATTGGCTTGGACGCCGACAATCTCGACGATTTGAGCGAGAGATTGCATCGCCCAAGGCGTATCCCAGCGCGGGTCGGTCTGCATGAGATCGGGATCGTTTTCGGAAAAAACTAGGACTATTTGGCCGGCGGCTAGCGCGCCGGTATTGGCCAGCCGCAACTTGGTCGATCCGCGGGCGAATCCCGAAGTGAGGGGATATTCGGTCTGACGTCTGGTGCCCTCGAAGCGGATAGCGCCGAAAGCGGGACGAACGGGGCCTGCAAATGTTTCTTCGCCGAGAGGGTGGAATTTGAGGTGCGTCTTGCCTTGCTCAGCGCCACGGAGGACGACGCCGGATTTCAGTGCGACGGGACTCCGAAGTTCGAAAACTCCCGGGGGCAGCAGAACAGCTCCGATACCGTCAACCCCGTCGATCGCCGCTTGTATGGCCACGTGGCCGTGGGCTTCGATGGCAGAAGCTGCGACGGTGACCGCGACGGGAATGTTGGGTATTTCTCCGCGGTAACCGGCATCCCACTTTGGCAGGAAGTCGGCGGCGCCAACCCAGGACGGCAGGAGCAGGGCGAAGCGGGCCTAGAGGTGTCGATAATTCATCGAAAGTCTGGTTCCCGACGGGAATGAAGGATGACCGGACTGGTGCGGTCCGGTGATCAAATGAGCCTACCGCATTTTCGCGAAGGTGCCTTTGAGGAGATCGGCATCGGAGGCGTTTTTGGTTTTGCCCCGGGCGACGTCGATGAGGCCGGCTTCGAGGGCGTTTTTAGTGGGGCGCTGAATCTCGTAGTAAACGCCAAAGCGTCCCGGCCATGGTTCACTGGCGACGGTCATGGCGGCGGTGATGTCGGTCTTGTCGTGTTGTTCTTCATCGATCGTGACGAATTCGCCGCCCTTGCGGGGGATGCTGGTGTCGAATGCACCGGGGAAGAATTCAATACACTCGGAAAGAATTTCGATGACGGCGAAACCGGGATGCTCGGCGGCGCGTTTCATCATTTCGACCATATGTTTGACTTGAGTCGCATGACTGCGGGCGACAAAGGTCGCACCGCTGTTGACGAGTTTGCGCATCGGGTTGATGGGCTGGTCGATCGCGCCGGAGGGGTCGGTCTTGCTTTTGAAGCCCTCGGGGGAAGTGGGAGACGTTTGCTTCTTGGTGAGACCGTAGACCTGATTGTCCATGATGACGTAGGTCAGATTCACATTCTTACGAGCGACGTGATCAAGGTGATTACCACCGATCGAGAAGCCGTCGCCATCACCACCGAAGACGAAGACTTTGAGGTCGGGGCGGCTGAGGCTGATGCCGGCGGAGAAAGGCACGGAGCGACCGTGAATGAAGTGCCCGCCGTGAGTGTTGACGAAGTAAGGAAAGCGGGAGGAGCAACCGATACCCGCCATGGTGACGATGTCTTTGTGCGGGTAATTAAGTTGTTCGAGGGCGCGGTAGAAGGAGGCGAGGACCGCGAAATCTCCACAACCGGGACACCAAGTGGGATGATCGGCGGTGAGTGCTTTGCGAGTGAGCTTGGGTGTTTCCGGAGTGGGCGCGGGGGCTAGAGCGGTATCGGACATGAGAGAAAGTTTTAAGAGAGAATGAGAATGAGAATGAGTAAGAGAACGAGCGGGGGATTACTCCGGGTATTCGGAAAAGTTGGCGCTGCGAGCGCCGGCGAGTTCGGCCATGCCGGCGAGGATTTCGCTCACCTTGAAGGCGAGGCCGTCGGTCTTGGTGATCGAGCGGATGGCAGGATTGGCGTAGCGGGCGCGCAGCATCGTGGCGAGTTGGCCGTAGCCGTAGAGGCCGCGGTCATTCATCTCGACGACGAAGATTTGGCGGTAGCGGGAAAAGATTCGATCGATCTCGGGGGGGAGAGGATGAATGTGACGAATCTGGATGTGACCGACTTTTTGGCCCTCGGCGCGAGCCCGGTTCACGGCTTCGCGGATGGGACCGTAAGTGGAACCCCAGCCGACGAGGAGGATATCGCCCTGGTCGTCGCCGTGGATTTCGGGACGGGGGAGTTCTTTGGCGAGCTGGCGGAGTTTGTCGCGGCGTTTGGCGGTCATCTTCATATGCAACGCGGGGTTGCCGGAAGGGTGACCTAATTCGTCGTGTTCGAGACCGGTCACGGTCGGATACTTGGCGCCTGCCATGAGGGAGCCGGGAGGGGCATGCCGCGTGATGGCGTCGAGCGGGTAAGGTTTGTAGTCCTCGCCGCGGGGAGCCACGTCGGGAGTGGGATCGACCATCAACTTATCCACGTCTGGCTCGTCGAACGCTTCGATCCGAGTGGCGAGGGCTTGGTCGGTGAGGATGATCACCGGCGTGGCGTATTCGCGGGCCAGTTTGCCGGCTTCGAGGGCGATGTAGAAACAGTCTTCGACGTCGCAGGGGGCGAGGACGATGCGAGGAGTGTCCCCATGAGAACCGTAGATGGCCTGCATGAGGTCGGATTGTTCGACGTTGGTGGGGAGGCCAGTGGAAGGGCCGCCGCGTTGGACGTTGATGACGATGAGCGGGAGCTCGGCCATGCTGGCCCAGCCGAGCGCTTCCATCTTGAGCGAGAGACCGGGACCGGAACTCCCAGTGACGGCGAGATGCCCGGAGTAGGCGAAACCGATGGCGTAGGAGACGGCGGCCAGTTCGTCTTCAGCCTGCACGAAGAGTCCTCCGTATTTTTGCAGTTCACTCCGGAGGTTCTCCATGATGGTGGTCCAGGGAGTGATCGGGTAACCGGCACCGTAGCGGACACCGGCGGTGAGAAGACCGAGGGTGAGCGCGGTGTTACCGTCGGTGGTAATTTGGGGATGGCCGGAAGTGTTTTCGGCCGTCTTCAGCTTAAAGTAGATGTCGCGGATGTTGTCGGCGGGCCAGGCGTAGCCGGCATCGAAGGCCAGCATGGTGTTACGGATGACGTCCTCGCCGAATTTGCCGAACTTCTCATTGATGAGCTTGGTCATCTTGGCGACTTCGAGATCGAAGAGACGGCAAAGCAGTCCCAGCACGAAGATGTTTTTGCCCTTTTCCTTGGCCGAACCACCGACCGATTCGATCGTGGCACTGGTAATCGGAACGCCCACGGAAATACAGTCGATGCCCGTGGTGTCGGGCGTGACGTGGTCGCTGTCGTAGATGAGCACGCCGCCTTTGCGGAGGGAGCCAATGTGGTCGTTGAAACTGTGTCCGTAGAAGGCGATGAGGAAGTCGGCCTCGTCGCCGGAGCTTAGGATGTCGCCTGTGCCCATGCGGACCTGGAAGATGGACGGTCCTCCCGAGATCGTGGAAGGAATCGTCATGTAGGTCATGACGTCCTGGGCGCTACGACCGGCTAAGCGGGCGAGAAAAGCGCCGATGGTCTGAATACCATCTTGGGAGTTGCCAGCCATGCGGATGACAACGTCGGTAAGGTCGGGGGTGGCGCTTGAGGAGGACGAGGCGTCTTCAGGCGTGGCGGGAGTATTGGAACTGACCATCTAAGGGTTGGGGGGTTAGAACAGTGAAGAATGCACAAGTGCTCACAGTCAACGCGGCGTTGACGTATTTTTGCGAAAACGTGACGCCACGGTCACGAATCTGTCGGGGCCGAAAAATTACGCCGCAAGGATCGAAGGTCTCGAGGGATGCGGGGAGTCCTAAAGGACGCGGGGGCGAAGGACGCAGCGTATATGCCGGCGGCTGAGCCGGAGTCGATGAGCAGCGAGTTGGACCCGCGGTGGAGCGCGAACCAGGAAGCGGAACTGCTTCTCGTTGACTCAGGGCTGACCAAACTAGTCCAGCGGGGGAGGCGCAGGAAAGTGCCGGATGCGGCAGAGATCGTGGGTGAGTTCGGTTCGGAAATCGGGGTGAGCGATGGAGATTAAGGCTTCGCCGCGTTCGCGCAGGGTTTTGCCGTGGAGGTTGACGGCGCCGTATTCGGTGACAATCCAGTGCACATGGCCACGGGTGGTGACCACGCCCGCGCCGGGGTTGAGTTCGGCCACCAGTCGGGATACTTTGCCGCCCATGGCGCGGGAGGGCAGCGCGATGATGGGTTTGCCACCGGGCGAGAGGGCGGCGCCACGAATGAAATCCATCTGGCCGCCAATGCCGGAGAAAATACGGTGGCCGATCGAGTCGGCACAGACTTGGCCAGTGAGGTCGATCTGGATCGCAGAATTGATGGCAACGACCTTGGGGTTTTTGCGGATGACCGACGTATCATTAGTCCAATTACACGGGTAGAAATTGACCAAGGGGTTGTCGTCGACGAAATCGAAGAGACGTTTGGTGCCACCGATGAAGCTGGTGACGAGGCGACCGACCCCGACGGTTTTGAAGCGGTTGCTGATCGCGCCAGCTTCGACGAGGTCAACGATCCGGTCGGAAAACATCTCGGTATGGATGCCGAGGTCGCGCTTTTCCGTCATACGAGACAGCGCGGCGTCGGGAATGCCACCGATGCCCATTTGGAGGGTGGAGCCATCTTCGACGAGATCGGCAATGAGTTCACCGATGCGGCCTTCGACCTCAGATTCGGGAGGACTGGCGTGCTCGATGAGTGGGCGATCGGTGTGGATCCAGCGATGAACGCGGTGGGGGCGCACGACGTTGGCTCCGTGGGTGCGCGGCATTTGTTTGTTGATCTCGGCGACGACAATTTCTGCCGTTTCGACGGCGGCCTTGGTCGCATCGCAAGACGTGCCCAGGGAGCTGAGTCCGTGGCGATCGGGAGTCGAGATCTGGATTAACGCGACATCGAGTTTGACCTGACCAGAGAGGAAAAGGCCGGGGATGTCGGAGAGGAAAATCGGGACGAAATCGGCGCGCCCCTCGGCGACCGCCCGGCGGAGAGGCTGGCCCGTGAAAAGAGAGATTGAGCGGAAACTGGACGCTTTCTCGGGCTCGGCAAACGGCGCCGGACCATTGGTGTGGAGGTGGTAGACCTTCACATCTTCTAGGTCGGTGCGGCTTGAGAGGGCCTCGAGTAGGGGGGTGGGCGTCGCGGAAGCGCCGTGAATGAAGACGTTGTCGCCGTTTTTGACGACGGAGACCGCGTCGGTGGCGCTCGTGGCAGATGCTTTCCAGTCAGGATTCATTTTTTGAACGGTTTGAGAACCGAGGTTGCGACAGTTAAGAGGGAAAACGAAGCCAGAACCCGATGCGTTACCGGCGAAAGGGTGCGCAGATTTTGCTGTGCGGGAAGGGAGAGAGCCCCTCTTAGTGGTCGCAGATACAGGCGTATTCGGGGTGGCTACATTCGGGGCAGATGATGGGGTTGAAATTGAAACGGGCGACGGTGGCTTTGGCGTCGGGGTTCACTTTAATTTGCACCACGGTGGGAAAATTGTTGCCGGCGGGAAGTGGGCCGTCGGAGAGCAGCACATCGCCGTGGCGGGTGAAGCTCAGCGTAGTCGGATTGGATCGATCGCCGGCGGTGACAACCACGGTTTGTTGAGCTGGGGCAATGGGGGCGAGGTGATCATCGACGAAAGTGATCTGCACTTGGCGATCGGGAGTGACGAAAAACTCGGCGTGGGGTTCGATGACAGTGAGCAAGCGGCCGCCGTTGGGACCGGCGATCTTATCTTCGTGCGCACTGACTAGAGAAGCGGTGCCGACGAGAAGAAGTAAGAGGAGGGTGGATACGTTAGTTTTCATAGGAAGTGTGGGGGGAGGGTTTAGTGGGCAGCGGCGGCGCCCTGTTTCAAGGCGTGTTCCGCGGCGCGGCGGCCGAAGGCAAAGAAGATAAGCGGCGTGACGAGGAAATCGAGTAAGGTGGAAGAGACTAAACCGCCGACAATCACGACGGCAACCGGGTGCAGGATTTCTTTACCGGGTTGATCGGCGGCAAGCACGAAGGGAATGAGTGCGATGCCGGCGGCGAGGGCCGTCATGAGCACCGGCACCATGCGTTCGAGCGTGCCCCGTTCGACCATCGCGCGGGTGAAACCTTCGCCTTCGTGTTTCATGAGGTGCAGGTAGTGCGAGATCATCATGATACCGTTGCGGGCGGCAATACCGCCCACGGCGATGAACCCCACCAGCGTGGCGATGCTGATGTTGTCGATGAGCAACCAGGTGAGCACGAGTCCACCCACTAAGGCCAACGGGATATTGAGCATGACCTGCAGCGCCAACGACCAGCTGCGGAAGTAGCCGTAGAGCAGAAAAAGGATCACGACAAAGACCAGCGAGCTGAGGAGCAGGATACGTTGGCTGGCAGCCTGACGCGCTTGAAACTCGCCCTCATAGGTGATGAAATACCCTTCGGGCAGCCGCACCTTTTCGCGCACTTCGGTTTGGAGGCGTTCGACTAACACCCCGACGTCGCGGACGGTCGGTTTGATGGCGACGGTGAAGCGTCGTTGGCTGTTTTCCCGGAAGATGACGTTGGGGCCTCGCGCTTCACGAACATCGGCCACTGCCGTGAGGGGGATGCGTTGGCCGTTGGCGGTCTCGACGGGCAATCTCGCGATCTGTTCGGCCGAATCACGCCAACTCGGAGGCAGCCGCAGCACCAGATTGATGGCGCGTTGGCCTTCGCGGAGTTCGGCGATGGTCTTGCCGCCGATGAGCGCACCGAGCTGTTCGTTGAGGGCACCGGGAGTGATACCGTAGGCGGCGGCCCGCGGACGATCGACTTCGATGCGGAGTTGAGGGATGAAGGCCTGTTGATCGAGTTTAGCGCTTTCGAAACCGGGGATGGCCTGAGCCACGGCCTGCACTTCGGTGCCGAGCTGACGGAGCTGATCGAGGTCGGGGCCGAAGATCTTGATCGCGACGGGAGCGGCGACGCCGCTGAGCATGTGACCGATACGATCGGCGAGGGGGCCGCCGATGACGGAGAAGGTGCCGGGCACTGATTGGAGGCGACGCCGGAGGTCGGCCAGCACATCGGGGCGATCACGGGCGGGTGAGCCATCGGCAGGATCGCCAAAATCCACGTCGAACTCCGCGGTGGACACGGGCACGACGTGATCGCCGCGCTCGGCGCGGCCGAGGCGACGTCCGACTTGGCGCACCTCGGGCACCGCCAGGATCTGGGTCTCGATGGCATCGGCAATGTGGTTCATTTCTCCGAGCGAAGTTCCGGGCGCGGAGGTGACGGCGATGAGGGCCGTTTCTTCGCGGAACGCCGGCAGGAAGTCTTTGCCCATTTTGGGGTAGAGCGAGAATGCCGCCGTCATGCCGGCGACGACCAGAATCAGGATGGGCCCGGGGTAGTTGAGTGCGGCCCGCAATGAAGTGACCCGAAGGAGCTGTTTGAGGCCACGCACGAGAGGACCGTCGCGGTGCACTTCTCCGGCTGCAGGTCGAAGCAACAGGGAGCACAGCACGGGAATGAGGGTGAGCGAAACGAGGAACGACGCGGTCATGCTGAGCATGGTGGCGATCGCGATCGGGGAGAACAGTCGGCCCTCGACCCCGCTCAGTCCGAGCAGAGGCAGGAAGACGAGGATGATGAGTAGCGTGGCGTAGAAGATGGAATTGCGCACCTCGCCGGAGGCGGTGGCGATGACTTGAAGGCGGGGCAGCGGGCTGGGCCGGGCGGCATTTTCACGCAGTCGTCGAAAGACGTTTTCGACATCTACAATGGCGTCGTCGACGACCATACCGATCGCGACGGCCAGACCGCCGAGCGTCATGGAATTCACGGTGATGTCGAAAGCGCGGAAGGTGAGTAGCGTGATGGCGAAACTCATGGGCATGGCCATGAGGGTGATGAAGGTTGTGCGGAAATTGAGCAGGAATAAAAAGAGCACGACGACGACCATGATGGCCCCATCCCGGATGGCTTCTTGGAGATTGCCGATGGCGTGATCGATGAAGTCTTTTTGTTGGAAGAGCTGGAGGGTTTCGATGCCGGGCGGCAGGCTAGGTTGCAATTCGGCGAGCGCGGCGCTGACCTCCGCGGTGAGGGCTCGGGTGTCAAAACCGGGAGACTTCGTGATCGACATGATGACGCCGTAGGTGGGCCGAGTTTCGGGCGTGCGGCTCACCGTGGCGTCGCCCCGCATGGGTTCGATGCCCCAGACTACTTGAGCCACGTCGCCGAGGGAGACCGAACGATCACCCACTTGTTTGACGACCGTCCGGGCGATATCGTCGAGGTTGGTGGTCATCGCGAGATTGCGCACCATGATTTCGGTGGGGCCACTTTCGATGAAGCCTCCGGTCGTCGTGGTGGCGGCGTGAGCGATGGCGGTTTCCAATTCGGCAAAAGTGATGTCGTTGGCCTGTAAACGGTAGGGATCTGGTTGCACTTCGATTTGGCGCACTCCGCCTCCCATATTGAGGATTTCAGCGATACCGGGGATTCCCTGCAGGCGACGGCGAATGGTCCAATCGGCGAGGGTGCGAACCTCGGCGGGAGGCATATAGTCAGGGTGTTCCGGTTCGTGGGCGGAACGCACGCCGACGAGGAGAATCTCGCCCATGAGGGAGGCGACCGGCGTCATGAAAGGTTGGACGTCGGCGGGGAGTTGTTCGCGGGCGGATTGGAGACGCTCTTGCACGAGGACGCGCGCTTGATAGATGTCGGTGTCCCAATCGAATTCAGCGTAGATGAGCGACAGGGCGACGTCGGAATTGGAACGCAGGCGCGTGAGACCGCTGACGCCAAGGATGGCGCTTTCGAGCGGTTGGGTGATCCGGTTTTCGACCTCTTCGGGAGCGAGGCCGGGC
>Ga0208414_1000387_pt1 | contig 47003 bp, 47 predicted proteins | sample AntAceMetag02UKE_FD_184770 | JGI IMG/M metagenome (GOLD analysis project Ga0208414, IMG submission 184770) | Saline lake microbial communities from Ace Lake, Antarctica - Antarctic Ace Lake Metagenome 02UKE (SPAdes) (version 2) | ecosystem: Environmental > Aquatic > Non-marine Saline and... | reverse complement strand
GGCCAGCGGTCATGTAGAGACCGCACAAACAGGCCGAATACATGACCGCTCCAGACCAAACGTCGACGCTGCATTTTCGCACTTGCCCAACGGGGGCCGTCCATACATGACGACACGGAAAGGGGGGCCCGCTTGCTGACTTCACGAGGTCGATTGGCGGGGCGCCCCCAACCGACCGCAGCGAGCCGAAACCACCCGCCACCCGGTCGTCGGCGACGGCAGCGCGCCGGTCAACGCGAGACACCAGCCAATGTTGTCTTGAAAATATCACCCATGGTGTTATTTGGTTTTATTTAACGTAGCACTCAGTATTGATTTGAACAATATTTTTTTAAGTCTTGAATTTACAACAAAAATACCCTCATATGCAACGTCAATCATCAGCATACCCACCAGCCTTTGGACCAGATGCTTCCGGATTAAACCGCGACTTCACACGGGATCGGCGCCGACACGGTGTGCTAGCTTGCACGTCGGAAACGCGATCCCCGGGAATCTCGCGGCTGTCGGAAGCTTGGCCCGCGCAAGCGAAAGGCCATCATGGCCGACAGAAGCAGCAAGATCAGCAGCAAGATCCCGCCGATACCCCCGCACGCGGCTACGCTACGCAAGCCGGTGCCGCCCAAGGCCGCGGCCGACGGCTTCCCGGTCGTCGCCGTCGGAGCCTCGGCAGGCGGCCTCAACGCCCTGCAGAAGTTCATCGCAGCCGTGCCGGTTGATTGCGAAATGGCCTTCATCCTGATCCAGCACCTCGACCCCACGCATTCGAGCATGATGCCCGACCTGCTGGCCTCGCACACCGCCCTGCCGGTTCAGCAGGCGGCGGACGGGATGCGGGTGGAACGCAATCACGTCTACACCATGCCGCCCGGGGCGTACCTTGCCATCCGCGGCGGCGCCCTCGAACTCACCAGTCCGGTCGAGAACCGCGGCGTCCGCCTGCCCTTCGACTTCTTCCTGCGGTCGCTCGCCCAGGACCTCGGCGAGCGCGCCATCTGCGTGGTCCTGTCGGGGGCCGGCACCGACGGCAGCCTCGGCCTGCGATCGGTCAAGGAGCACAACGGTCTCGTCGTCGTCCAGGATCCGGTCGAAGCCGAGCACGACGGCATGCCGCGCAGCGCGATCCTGACGGAAGCCGTCGACCGGATCCTGCCGGTCGGCGAGATCGCCGCCACCCTCGTCGCCTACGGCCGGGGGCGTCGGGTCGAGAAGTTGAGGGACCGGGATCCCGGCGAGGACGACGGCTGCGAGGATCTCGAGGAAATCGTCACCCTGCTGCGCACCCGGACCGCGCACGACTTCAGGCTCTACAAGACCGGGACTCTGGCGCGCCGGGTGCATCGGCGCCGGGTGATGTCGGGCGTGCCCGACAACGCGCGGTATGTCGACCTGCTGAAGCAGGACTCCCGGGAGCTGGAGCTGCTGGCGAAGGACCTGCTGATCAACGTCACCAGCTTCTTCCGGGACCCGGCGGTGTTCGATTTCCTGGCGGAACGGACTATCCCCGACCTGCTCCGCCGGCACGGCCCGGACGAGCCGATACGGGTCTGGGTGGCCGGCTGCAGCACCGGCGAGGAACCCTACTCCATCGCCATGCTGGTGTTCGAGGAGATGGCCAGGATGGGCCTCCAGAACAAGCTGCAGGTGTTCGCCAGCGACGTCGACGCGGACGCGATCGTCGCCGCCCGCGAAGGACTCTACCCGGAATCGATCGCGAGCGACGTCTCGCCGGAGCGGCTCGAGCGGTTCTTCATCAAGGAGGATCATCACTACCGGGTGATCCCCAATCTGCGCGCCGCCGTGATCTTCGCGGTCCACGACATCCTGGCGGACCCGCCGTTCGCCCGCCTCGATCTGATCTCTTGCCGGAACCTGCTGATTTATCTGACCGTCGAGGCGCAGGACAGGATCTTGCGGCTGTTCCATTTCTCGCTCAGGGACGGCGGCAAGCTCCTGCTCGGCAGTTCCGAGACCGTCGGCAAGCTCAGCCACCGGTACCGCGCGGTCTCCAAGTCGCAGCGCGTGTACGCGCGCGTCGGTTACCTCAGGCCTGGAGAGGTCGACTTCCCCGTCAAGCCTGGTGGTCGCGCCGGATTGCGCGGTATCCAGGAACCGGCCAAGCCGTCGTCGGCGGCGCGGCTCGGCGAACTCGCGCGGAGCGCGCTGCTGGAGGTCTACGCGCCGCCGTCGGCCCTGATCAACGAACGGCACGAGGTGCTGTTTTATCTTGGAGAGACCGACCGCTACCTGCGGGTGACCCCGGGCGAGCCCAGCCGCGACCTCCTGCTGATGGCGCGCGAGGGCCTGCGCAGCAAGCTCAGGATCGCGCTCCGGGAGGCGGCGCAGCAGAAGCTCCGCGTCGTCGTCAACGCGCGCATGACGCGGGAAGGCGCCACGATGGCGGTGGGACTCTCCGTCCAGCCGATCCAGGGCGATGACGAGACGCTGTTCCTGGTCAGCTTCGCCGACCAGCCGCCGGCGCGCCACCCGTCCGCCGGGAAAAAACCGAACGAAGACGACCCGGCAAGGGTGTCGGAGGTCGAGCGCGAGCTCGAGACCACCCGCGCCGAACTGCAGAGCGCCGTCCACGAGCTCGAGGTGTGGAGCGACGAGCAGCGCGCGATCAACGAGGAGGCGCTGTCGGTCAACGAGGAGTCGCAGGCCACCAACGAGGAGTTGATGACCTCGAAGGAGGAGCTGCAATCCCTCAACGAGGAGCTGGCCGCGCTCAACAACCAGCTTCAGGAGGCGCTCGACGGCCAGCGCGACGCCGCCAACGACCTGCAGAACATCCTGTACAGCGCCGACGTGGCGACGCTGTTCCTGGACAGCGCCCTTAACATCAGGTTCTTCACCCCGGCCGCCAAGGCACATTTCCGGATCATCGCCACCGACATCGGCAGGCCGCTCGCCGACCTGACGCCCCGCACCCCCGACGGCACCCTGCTCGCCGAAGCGCGCGACGTCATAGCGCGCAGCGCGCCGACGCGCTCGGAGATCGAGGGTTCCCAGGGCCGCTGGTACGTCCGCCGCATCATGCCCTACCGCACGCTCGACGGCCGGGTCGAGGGCGTTGTCGTAACCTTCGTCGACGTCTCCGACCTGAAGGCAGCGGAACGGCGCCTGCAGTAGGCGCGCGCCTACTCCGACAGCATCGTCAACAACATCCGCAGGCCGCTGCTGGTGATCGACGCCAGCCTGGCCATCGTTTCCGGCAACGACGCCTTCTACCGCGAATTCGGGGTGGCGCGGGAGCAGGCGATCGGCCGCCCGTTCGCCGAGGTCGCCCACGGCATCCAGAATCAGTCCGAGCTGCTAGGCTTTCTGAAACAGGTTCGCATCGGCACCTCGACCGAGACCGCCGTGGAGGTCGAGGCTGACCTGCCCGGACTCGGCCGGCGAAACCTGATTATCGGCGCCGGGGTGATCAAGGACGGTCTTCCCGAGACGTCGCGGATCCTGCTGTCGATCGAGGACGACACCGAGCGTCGGCAGTTGGCCAGCGTCCTGGAGCAGGCCAAGCAGCAGGCCGAGATGGCCAACCTCGCCAAGTCGCGGTTCCTCGCCGCCGCCAGCCACGACCTGCGCCAGCCGCTCCAGACCCTCAGCCTGCTGCAGGGGCTGATGGGCAAGAAGGTCAAGGATCCGGAGATCGTCAAGCTGGTGAACCTGATGGACGCCACGCTGGGGGCGATGTCAGGCATGCTGAACACGCTCCTCGACATCAACCAGCTCGAGGCCGGCATGGTGCAGCCCGAGGTGGTCACCTTCCCGATCGAGGATCTGCTGCTGCGGCTGCGCACCGAATTCGGCTACCACGCCGCCGCCAACGGGCTCAGCCTGCGCGTCGTGCCCTCCGCTGCGCTGGTGCAGAGCGATCCGGCCCTGCTGGAGCAACTCGTCCGCAACCTGCTCTCGAACGCGGTCAAGTACACACGGCACGGCAAGGTGCTGCTCGGCTGCCGTCGCCACGGCGACCGGCTGCGCATCGAGGTCTGGGACACCGGTTCCGGCATTCCCGAAGAGCAACTCCAGGAGATATTCCAGGAGTTCCACCAGATCGGCAATGCGGCGCGGGAGCGCTCGCGCGGCCTCGGGCTCGGCCTCACCATCGTCCGGCGTCTCGCCGATCTGCTGGATCACGGCGTCGACGTCCGCTCGCGCCTCGGCAGCGGCTCGGTGTTCTCGGTCGAGATGCCGATCGGGCGGTCGCAGGACGTCCAGCCGCAGGCAATGCGCCGGCACCAGACCACGACGCCGGCGGTTCGCGCCGGCATCGTCCTGATCGTCGAGGACGATCCGGACGTGCGCGACACCCTGGCGCTGGTCTTCCGGAACAGCGGTTTCGCCACCCTCGCGGCCCGCAGCGGCGAGGACGCGGTCGAGATCCTGGCGCTCGGCGCGTCGATCCCGCGACTGCTGGTGGTCGACTACGACCTTCCGGACGGCATGAGCGGCCTGGAGGTGGTCCAGCGGCTGCAGAAGCAGTCCGGCCGCTCGATCCCGGCGATCATCCTCACCGGCGACATCTCCACGGCGACGTCAAGCGCGATCAATCGACTCGGTTTGACCCGGCTGGTCAAGCCGGTGAAGCTCGACGAGCTCATGGGCGTAACCCAGGAATTGCTGCAGACCCGCCAGACCGCCGACGCACCATGATGGTCTGGTAACCGTCCTGGTGTTACCTTTTCCCGATCGGAGTCGGTCTCGGGCTCCGCATCTCGGTTCAGATGGCCGACGCGAAGATCGCCTCGCGTTCTGGCAGCCGCTGAACGAGGAACCGAGGTTAACCTCGCGATGGCGGTGGCTGGGCGGCGCAGGCGCATCCACCCGGCGAGTGGGCACGGGTGGGGCCATGCTGCCAGGAAATCATTCTGCAGAGCGTGATGAACGGACTGATTTCGTGGCCCGGATAGCGCGGCATGTGGAGTACGCGCCGTCAGCCCGATGGCATCCCGACGCCGTTGCGCTGCACGCGTTCTGGAGTCGCGCGGCTCAACACGGACTACCACGCCGCTCGGCGTTCGACCCGGTGAGCTGGAGCAGGATGCTGCCGAACATCTGGATGCTGGATGTGGTCGAGCCCTTCCGACTGCGGTTTCGGCTGGTCGGCACGGGAATCGTCGAGCAGATCGACTCCGACCCCACGGGTCGCTGGTTGGATCAGGCGGCCCCCCATCTGGCCGGCAACGAACCCTTCATGGAGCGGTACCGGTCGGTGATCGCGAACCAAGGGCCGCTGTGGACGATCGGGCCGGCGGATATCCGGCCGAACAATCCGATCCGCGCGGTCGAAAACCTCACGCTGCCGTTCACTACGGATGGCGACAGAGTCGACATCCTCATGATGCTGTCGGTCTTTCACGCAAACTGATCGCCCTCCCTGGTGGCGAAGTTCTCGCTCAGCGGTCGCCGATACCCATCGACGCGCACAGGGTGATCCAGAGACCCGACAGCTTGTTGGCCGCGACGCTGAGCGGGAACACCGCCGCCCCCGCGGCGACCATCACCAAGAACGCCAGCACCAGCACCAGATCGAACCGGCGGTCGCGCCGCGACGGCGCCTCCCGCCCGTCCTCCGACCCTTCCGACTTGATCATTCGATCCTCCGACCGCCGGCCGCCGACGCCCTCCCGTCAGCGTAGATCTTATCACCGCATGGTGGCGCAAGCGCGGTCATTCGCCTGCTGCATGACGCAGCGAACTCGGCCAGTGTGTCGGCGCGAGCCCCGCGCGACCACAGTAACGGACGAGAGTTGCATGCAAGCGTTCCGCCGGTTGCCGGACCCGGTCGCGGTCCGGCTGGCGCTGTTCTACACCGCCTACTTCGCGGTCGCCGGCATCATGCTGCCCTACTGGCCGGCGTGGCTGGAGTCGCGCGGCCTCGACCCGGTTACGATCGGGGCGGTGCTGGCGGTCGGGTTCTGGATCAAGCTGGCGGCGCACCCGGCGATGGCCGCGATCGCCGACGCCAGCGGCGCGCTGCGCGGCCTGACCGTGCTGCTCGCCGGCGGCGCGCTGGTGGTCTACGCGGCGTTCGGGATGGCCGACCAGGTCTGGCACTATCTGGTGCTCGCCGGCCTGGCGGGCATCACCTTCCAGAGCATCATGCCGCTCGGCGAGGCGCTGGCCCTGGCCGAGGTCAAGGCTCGCCGTCTCGACTACGGCCGCATCCGGATTTCCGGATCGCTGTCGTTCATGGCGGCGGCAGCGCTCTGCGGATGGGCGGTCGATCACTACCGGGCCGATGCAGTTCTGCCGCTGGCGCTGGCGGCGCTGGTCGGCCTGGTGGTCGCCACGACGGCGCTGCCGCGACGGACGGTGGAAGCGCGGCGACCCTGGTCGTGGGCAGCGGCCGGCCGGCTCGCCATCGACCGCCGGTTCCTCGCGTTCATCGCCGCCGCCGGCGCCGCCCAGGCCAGCCACTGCGTGTTCTACGGCTTCGGCACGATCGCCTGGCGCCGCATCGGCTTCGACGACACTGTGATCGGCATGCTGTGGACGCTCGGCGTGGTCGCCGAGATCGGGCTGTTTTGGATGGCCGGGCGGCTCGGCCGGTTCGGCAGCGCTCCGTTCCTGCTGACGCTGGCCGGCATCGGCGCGATGGTGCGGTGGCCGCTGACCGCGATCGCCGACACCGTCGCCATGGCCGCCGCCCTTCAGGTCCTGCACGCCCTGACGTTCGGGGCGGCGCATCTCGGCGCCATGCGCTTCCTGCAGGACAATGCCCCGCCCGGCCTCGAGGCAACCGCGCAGGCGCTCTACTACGCGCTCGTCACCGGCGTGCTGATGGGAACGTTCATGCCGCTGGCGGGTCTGCTGTACGAGGCCGAGGGCATGGCGGCCTACCACGCCATGGGCGCCCTCGGCGTCGTTACCCTGGCGGCGACGGCGGTTCTGGTGCGACTGGGCAGGCCGGCGGCGACCCCGGGCTAAGCCCGCCCGGCTTACTCGTCTCGGCGGGCCTGGCGGATCAGCGGGGTCGCGCCGATCGAGCCGACGATGGCGATGCCGGTCAGGCCGAACGCCTTGAAGGTCACCCAGCCATCGGTCGACAGCGTGCGCCAGGCCAGTTCGTTGGCGACCGCCAGCACCACGAACAACCCGATCCAGTAGAAGGTCAGGTTCCGCCAGCCGCGTTCGTCCAAATCCAGCATCGAGCCGAGCAGCACCTTCAGGAGGTTGCGCCCCAGCAGCAGGCCGACGGCGAGCGCCGCCGCCGACAGGAGGCTGGCCACGGTCGGCTTGATCTTCAGGAAGAAGGCGTCGTCGAAGGCCAGCGTCAGGCCGCCGAACACCGACACCATGACGGCGCCGATCACCGGCAGCCAGGGCACGCGGCGCTCGCGCCACATCGCGAAGGCGACGGCGACCACCGTCGCCGCCACCAGCACCCCGGTCGCCGGCATGATGCCGAAGGCAAGGTTGCTGAGGAAGAAGAGCACCAGCGGTCCGTACTCGGTCAAAGCGCGCGTTCGGGTCACTCGTCCATCCCTTCAGGCCGCGGCGCGGCGTTCCGGCGCCACCCGGGCGGCCGCTTCGATCAGGATCTCCGGACCCGCCTCGGGGTCCGGCATCGTCTCCGACAGGTGTCGACGCCAGGCGCGCGCGCCCGGCAGTCCCTGGAACAGGCCGAGCATGTGGCGGGCCACCGACTTGACCGGGGTCCCATGGTCGCGCCGCATCCGCGCCGCGTAGTCGGCCATCGCCGCGACCACGGCGTGGCGGTCGCGGTAGCGCGGCGGTTCCCCGAACACCCGATGGTCGGCGTCCGCCAACACCCAGGGCGTCTGATAGGCGGCGCGTCCCAGCATGGCACCGTCGAGGCCCCGCGCCAGCGCCGCGCCGACGGCGTCGAGGCCGCCAAGGCCGCCGTTGAGGATCACGAACAGGTCGGGGCGCGCCACCTTCAGCGCGTCGACCCGTCCGTAATCGAGCGGCGGGACATCGCGATTCTCCTTCGGCGACAGCCCCTTCAGCCAAGCCTTGCGGGCGTGCACGATCAGCGTCCGGCAGCCGGCGTCGGCGACCGCGCCGGCCAGCGCGTCGAGCGCCGGCCCCGGATCCTGGTCGTCGACGCCGATCCGGCATTTGACCGTGACCGGGATCGACACCGCCGCGCGCATGGCCGCGACCACCTCGCCGACCAGCTCCGGCTCCCGCATCAGGCAGGCCCCGAACCGACCGGACTGCACGCGGTCGGACGGGCAGCCGACGTTCACGTTGACCTCGTCGTAGCCGACATCCTCGGCGATCCGCGCCGCCTCCGCCATCGCCCCGGGCTCCGCGCCGCCGAGCTGCACCGCGACCGGATGCTCTTCCTGCGAGAAGCCGAGCAGGCGCCGACGATCGCCGAAGCGCACGGCGTCGGCCGTCACCATCTCGGTGTACAGCAGGGCGCGCCGGGTCAGATGGCGGTGGAACACCCGGCAATGCCGGTCGGTCCAGTCCATCATCGGGGCGACCGAGAGGCGGTGGGATCGATTGGTCATTTGATGCTTGGTATCGACCTCAGCCGTGCGAAAGCCGTCTGGGGCGTCGGATGCCGGCGCCGCCACCCTCCCATCTACGCCGTAATGACCCGGAATTGGAAGACACTTGGCGCACTCTAAACGCCCGCTGGCGGTGCGGCTGTTGGGTCCCGGGTCACCGCTGCGCGGCGCCCGGGATGACGCCAGTGGTGGGAGGGTCCGATGCAATGAGCGCGCACTGCCCCACCCTGTCGTCATCCCGGCCAAGCGCAGCGCGAGCCGGGAGCCCCCCGCCGCTCCGTCGGTGCACCAGTGGCGAGCGACCGTCACCCCGACTGGAACGCCTCGCTGACAATCCCCAGCGCCTTCAGCATGAAGGCGAAGCCGCCGTACGGCCCGCTCTGGATGATCGCCTCGATCACCTCGGTCCTGGTGGCGCCGACGTTGAGCGCGGACAGCGCGAACTTGTCGAGCAGGATATCGTGGTTGAGCGCCGCGAAGCAGGCCACGGCGCAGAGCGCCCGGATCCGGCGGTCGAGGCCGGGTCGGTCCCAGATTTCGCCGTAGGCGTACTGCACGACCAGCGGGTAGACGGCGCTGGTGACCGGGTTGTCGGGCGAGGCGTGGCCGTGGTTGCGGCGATCGCCGTGCAACGCCGCCTGCAACTCCCGCCCGCGCTCCGACAACGTCTCCAGCGGGTCCGTGCGCGGCGGGTCGACGTCGAGGACGACGCCACGCTCCGCGAACACCTCGAGCGCCGTCTCCAGCGCCGATTCCGACGCCGCGAAGCCGCGGTAGATGCCAGTCTGGATCAGAATCTCGACGACCGCGCGCGGCGCGAGCCCGAGGTCGAGCGCCGCGGCTATGTGGCGGCGCAGTTGCGAGAGGTTCTGCATCGCGCACAGCACCGCGAGCGTGCAGGCCATGCGGTCGGGACGCGACAGCCCGGGACGCGCCCAGACGTTGGCGTAGACCAGCTCGGCCATCAGCGTGTCGAAGCCGAGCGCCGGGTTCGCCAAAGCCGGGTTCGCCAGCGCCGACGGAGCGTCGGTCGCGAACAGCTCGTTGCGGATGGTTTCGCCGCGCCGGCGGGTCTCGTCGCGCGTGGTCAAGGCGGTCTCCAGGCTACGGTTGGGGGCGATCGGGCCGATCCACGGCGCGCGTGAAAGCGGCCGCGCTGGACCTTCATTCGAGCTTAATGGATATTTAAAGGGATTTATTCGATGATTCCTGCATCCGCAGGGTCGAGGGGGACTGCATGACGAGTGCCGTGAGATGAAGGACGACGATCCACTCAGCGACGTCGACCGGAAGAGCATTCGCATCCTCGCCACCAGCACCAAGGCCGGCGCCCCGGCCAACGCCCGTATCGCCGAGCGGCTGGAGCGGGCCGCCGGCACCGGCGACCGCGCGGACTACCGCCGGGCGGAAGCGTCCTTCGACGCCCTCCCGGCCGACGAGCGGCGCCGGATCGGCACCCAGGCCGAGAAGCAGGCGGAGACCGAGCGCCGCTTGGTGACCGCGCGCAAGCGCCGCACCGCCGAGCGCAAGGCGGTCAAGCCGGCGCGGGTCGACGAGACCCTCGACTGGAAGCCGCTGCTGCTCGACCACAGCCCGGCAGTCGACGAGGTGCCGTCGGCGCCGCGCTCGCGGGCTCCGGCCGACGCCTCGCGCGACGGCGGGAACTGGCGGCTCGGCGGGTCGACCGAGGAGCCGTCGGTCCCCCGTCCGGCGAAACCGCGGCCGGGAACCGCGCATCCAGCGACCTCGCGCGCCGCGGCGGCGGCCCCGCCGGTCGAGGCCGCGCGCCGCGGCCGGCACTCGATACCGGTCGAGCCGGAGTCGGCCGCCGAGGCGGCCGAACCCGACCAGAACTGGGACTGGCAGCGCGTTCCCGACGACCCGGTCCTGCGCTCGGGCCGGAAGGCCGGCGCCAAGCCGCTCGATCCGATACAGGAGTTGCGGCGCCAAGTGCTCGGGGACGCGACCAAGCGGAAGTGACGCGCGGCCACCGGGATGCCATGCTGGCGAAGCGGGGCACACGCTGCTTCGTGCCGACAGCGGGAGACTGACAGTGCAGAACCGACGAGCCCTGGCGCGCGTCCGATGGCCAGTCGCGGCGGTGATGACCCTGTCGGTCGCCGGTGCTGCCGGACACGCCTCCGCCCAGGCGGCCGCGCCGGCTGACGATCCCTTGGTCCTCGAGCGTTCGCTTTACAAGACGCTGGTGTTCGAGGCCGGGACCAACGCGCTCGACCTAGCGCTGTTCGCCGGTCTGCTCGGTGGCCATCTGTATGTCGGGCCGGCGTTCCTGGTGGTGAACGCCAGCGCCGCCGCCGCCATCTACTACGGCCACGAGGTCGCCTGGGGCTACCTTGGCCCGGAACCCGACGAATACGAGACCAATGACAACATCCTCAAGGGCGTGACCTTCCGCCTGGCGAGTTCGACCCGAGCCTTCGCCGTCGGCTACGGCTTCACCGGCGACCCGATCGCCGCCGCCGGCTTCACCGCCGCCAGCGCGATCGGCGAGACCGTGATGTACGTCGCCAACGAGTATGGCTGGGAAATCTACGACCGGGCGCGCCGCCCGCAAGCCGGCCCGGTTACCGTGACCCAGGCGTCGCTGGTTGACTGGGAGCGGCCGCGGGTCGCGGGTCGGGAGGTCGCCCAATGACCGGCTCTTCGAAGCGCATCCTGACCACCCACGCCGGCAGCCTGCCGAGGCCGGGGCGGCTGGTGCAGTTGTACGCCCACCGGGTCAACGGCGAGGCGATCGACGAGGCGCAGCTTGCCGCCGAGGGCGAGGCGGCGACCCGAGCCGTGGTCGCCCGCCAGCGGGAGGTCGGGATCGACATCCCGAGCGACGGCGAACAGGTCCGCGAGGGCTTCTTCCTCTACGTTCAGCGTCGCATGTCCGGGTTCGGCGGCCGTTGGTCGCGCAGCCCGAGCCGCGAGTTCGAGGCCTACCCCGAGTTCGCGGAACGCCGCCGCGAGGCGCTGGCCACCACCAAGGGTGTCACCAATTTCTCGCCGCCGATGGCGACCGGCCCGATACGCTACGTCGACACGGCCGCAAACGCCGCCGAGATCGACGGGTTCAAGGCCGCGCTGGCGGCGACCGGCGCCGGCTTCGCCGACGCCTTCATGACCGCCCCGTCGCCCGGCATCGTCGCCATGGCGATGAAGAACCAGTACTACCCCGACGATCAGGCCTACCTGACCGACGTCGCCCAGGCGCTCAGCGTCGAGTACCGGGCCGCGGTGGCGGCAGGGCTCATGCTGCAGATCGACGCGCCGGATCTGGCGCTGGAGCGCCACCTGACCTACGCCGACCGGCCGGTGGCTGACTTCGTCGGGTTCGTCGAGCGGGTGGTCGCGACCATCAACGCCGCCATCGCCGGCCTGCCCCGCGACCGCGTCCGCCTGCACGTCTGCTGGGGCAACTACGAGGGCCCGCACGACCACGACGTGCCGTTGCGCGACATCCTGCCGGCGATCCTGCAGGCCCGGGTCGGAACCTTCATGATGCCGTTTGCCAACCCGCGGCATCAACACGAGATTAAGGTTTTCCGGGATGTTCCTCTCGCAAGAGATCAATCGCTGATTGTCGGCTGCATCGACACCACGACGGCGTTCATCGAGCACCCGGAAGTGATCGCCGACCGGCTTGAGCGGGCCGCCGAGATGGTCGGCGACGCGACACGGATCCAGGCCGGCACCGATTGCGGCTTCGACACCTCCGCCGGGATGGGCCGGCTGACCTCCGACGTGGTGTGGGCCAAGCTGCGCAGCCTGCGCGCCGGCGCCGACCTGGCCGCCGGGCGGCTACTCTGACAGCCCCGGTATCGTCCGGCGCGACGCCGGCTCAATAGCTCTTCGGCAGGCCCAGCACGCGCTCGGCGATGAAGCACTTGATCAGTTCCGGCGATACCGGCGCGATGCGGGTGATCAGCACCTCGCGCAGCAGACGCTCGACCCCGTACTCGGCCGCGTAGCCCATGCCGCCGAGCGTCATGACGGCGCGCTCGCAGGCCCGGAACGCGGCCTCGGCCGCCAGGTACTTGGCGGCGTTCGCCTCGGCCCCGCACGGCTCGCCTGCGTCGTAGAGCGATGCCGCGCGCAGCACCATCAGCCACGCCGCCTCGAGTTCCATCCAGTTCTCGGCGAGCGGGTGCTGGATGCCCTGGTTCTGGCCGATCGGGCGGCCGAACACCACCCGCTCCTTGGCGTAGGCGACGGCGCGCGACAACGCCTGGCGGCCGACCCCGACCGCCTCGGCAGCGATCAGGATGCGCTCGGGGTTCAACCCGTGCAGCAGGCACCGGAAGCCCTGCCCCTCCTCGCCGATGCGGTCGGCAACCGGCACCTCCAACCCGTCGATGAACAGCATGTTCGAATCGACGGCGTGCCGACCCATCTTGTGGATCGCCCGGATCTCGACCGTCGAGCGGTCGAGCGGCGCGTAGAACAGGGTCAGGCCGTCGGTCGGCTTCGGGGTCGCGTCGACCGCGGCGGTGCGGGCGATGATCAGCACCCGGTCAGCCTCCTGGGCGGTCGAGGTCCAGATCTTGCGGCCGCTGATCCGGTAGATGTCGCCGTCGCGCACCGCCATGGTCTTCAGGCGCCCGGTATCGAGGCCGGCGTCGGGTTCGGTCACCCCGAAGCAGCCGCGCTCCTCGCCGCGGATCAGCGGCGGCAGGAAACGTTGCCGCTGTTCCTCGGTGCCGAACACCACGACCGGGTGCAGCCCGAAGATGTTGATGTGGATCGACGACGCCGCCGCCATGGCGCCCGGCGAGTTCGCCACCCGCTCCATCATCAGCGCGGCCTCGGTCAGCCCGAGGCCGGCGCCGCCGACCGATTCCGGCATGGCGATGCCCAGCCAGCCGCCCTCGGCCATGGCCCGCGAGAACTCAACCGGAAACCGGGCGGTCTCGTCGGCGGTCCGCCAGTAGCCGTCGTCGAACCGGTCGACGATGCGGCCGACGGCCTCCACCACGGATCGCTGGTCGTCGGTCAGCAGTGATGCGCCGGTCATGCTTGGGCCTTCCTCACGGTTTCGGTCGCCGGTCGCGCCAGGGACACGCCGCCTCGAGCTGGGCGGCCAGGCGGAACAGCGTGTCCTCGCGACCATACGCCGCCCCGACGTGAACGCCGACCGGCAACCCGTCGGGCGTCCAGTGCAGCGGCACCGACATCGCCGGGCAGCCGGTCATGTTGAAGAAATGCGTGACCGGCATCTCGGCGTGGCACTGTCGGCTGAACTCCTCGGCGCCGGTCTCGTCCGGGCGCAGGGTGCCGAGCGGGAACGGCGGGCGCCGCAGGGTGGTCGAGACCAGCGCGTCGTAGCGCTCAAAGAACCGGCCGAACGCCCGCCCGGCGCGGTGGAATTCGGTCACCGAGGCGGCGTACTCCGGTGCCGTCAGGGTGCGGCCGGCCGCCGCGATCCCGCGGGTGGCGCGCTCGTAGCCGTGCCCGTCGGGCTCGCGACCGAGGTCGGCTGAGCGCGCGGCGAGGGTGTTCCAGGCGTTGGCGGCGACGATCACCATGATCGCCCGATTCAGCGCCGCCGCGTCGATCTCGGGCCGCGCCTCCTCGACGTGGTGGCCGAGGGCATCGAGCAGCCGGCCGGCGGCCTCGACGGCGCGCCGGTTCTCGGGATCGAGCGGCGACCCGTCCAGCCCGTCGAGATGCAGCGCCACCCGCAGCCGGCCGGGATCGGCGCCGACCTCCGCCAGGAACGGTCGCGCCGGCGCCGGCGCGTGGTAGGGGTCCCCCGCCTCCGGTCCGGCGGTGGCGTCCAGCATGGCGGCGCTGTCGCGCACGCTGCGGCTGATCACGTGGCTCGCCGCCAGCCCCGCCCAGCCCTCGCCAACGAACGGCCCCATCGGGTTGCGGCCCCGGCTGGGCTTCAGGCCGAACAGCCCGCACTGGGCGGCCGGGATCCGGATCGATCCACCACCATCGGTGGCGTGCGCCATCGGCAGGATGCCGGCGGCCACGGCCGCCGCGGCACCGCCCGAGGAGCCACCGGCGGTGCGGCCGAGGTCCCACGGGTTGCGGGTCGGACCGGTAGCCAACGATTCCGTCGAGATGCTGATGCCCTCCTCGGAGGTCGCGGTCCGCCCGAAGGCGACGAGGCCGGCGGCCCGACAGCGCGCCACGTAGGTGGTGTCGGCGGGTGCGGTGAAGCCCGCCCAGAACCGCGAGCCGTTGCCGGCCGGCACCCCCGCCTCGAAAGTGTAGAGATCCTTGAACAGGAACGGCACGCCGGCGAACGGGCCGTCCGGCACGCCGTCCGCGACCGCCCGGCGGGCGCGGTCGTCGAGGCGACGGACGATGGAGTTGATCCGCGGGTTCAGCGCGTCGGCGCGCGCCAGCGCCTCCTCCAGCACCTCGGCGGCCGATACCTCGCGGGCCCGGATCAGGCCGGCGAGCCCGAGCGCGTCGTGACGGTCGTAGTCACCGACGAGTCCGCCCATGTCGTAAGCCTCCCAGCTTGCGCGGCGGCACCGCCTAGAGCGGGGGACGCCGGTCGAACCAGGGCCGGGCCTGCTCAAGCTGCGAGGCGAGCCGGATCAACCGGTCCTCGCGCCCGAACGCCGCCCCGATGTGGATGCCGACCGGCAGGCCGGATTCCGTCCAGTGCAGCGGCACCGACACCGCCGGGCACCCGGTGGCGTTGAACAGCGGGGTGACCGGCATCTCGTCCATCAGCAGGCCGAGATATTCGTCCAGTCCCTGCTCGTCCTGGCGGAGCACGCCCAGCTTCACCGGCGGCTCGCGCATGGTGGTCGACAACAGGATGTCCCAGCTCTCGAAGAACGCCCCCAGCGTGCGACCCGCGACGTGGATGGCGGTCAGGGCGGCGGCATAATCGGCGGCGGTGTGCTCGCGGCCCTCCTGCGCCCACTCCCACGTCGCCCGCTCGAGCCCTTCCCCGTCCGGGCGCCGGCCGAGCGCGGCGCAGCGCATCGCCACCACGTTCCAGAGATTGCCGGCGATGATCACCCGGAAGGCCTTGCTCAACGCCGGAATGTCGAGCGTCGGCATCGCCTCTTCGACCTCATGCCCGAGGTCGCCCAGCAGCCGCGCCGCCTCGGTCGCGGCACCGGCGTTCTCGGGGTCGAGCGGGCGACCGTCGAGGCCGGTGGTGTGCAGCGCCACCCGCAGGCGACCGGGATCGGCGCCGACCTCTTCCAGGAACGGCCGCGCCGGCGGTGGCGCCGAGTACGGGTCGCCGGGCGCCGGGCCGGAGGTGGCGTCGAGCATGGCGGCGCTGTCGCGCACGCTGCGGCTGACCACGTGGCCAGTGGCGAGGCCGGACCAGCCCTCGCCGATCAGCGGGCCGGCAGGGTTGCGGGCGCGGGTCGGCTTCAGGCCGAACAGCCCGCACTGCGCCGCCGGGATCCGGATCGAGCCGCCGCCGTCGGTGGCGTGGGCGATCGGCGCGATGCCGGCTGCCACCGCCGCCGCGGCACCACCGGACGACCCGCCAGCCGAGCGCTCCAGGTCCCAGGGGTTGCGGGTCGGACCGTAGGCCACCGGCTCGGTGGTCCAGGCGATGCCCAGCTCCGGGGTGTTGGTTTTCCCGAAAATCACCAGCCCGGCATCCCGGCAGCGCCGGGTGTAGGTGAAGTCGGCCGGCGACACGTAGCCGTCCCACAGGCGCGAACCGTTGCCGAGCGGTGCCCCCTCGACGCCGACGCCCAGATCCTTGACCAGGAAGGGCACGCCGGCGAACGGTCCCCGCGTCAGGTCGGCCGCCACCCGGCCGCGCGCCTCGGCGTCCATGCGGTGGACGATGGCGTTGATCGTCGGGTTGACGGCGTCGGCCCGGGCAAGTGCGGCCTCCAGCACCTCCTCCGGGGTGACCTCGCCGTCCGCGATCAGGCGGGCGAGGCCGAGGCCATCGTGGTCGGCGTATTCGCTGAACGCGGCCATCAGCCCCCTCCGGTCACAGGTCGATCTTGTCCTCGAGCGCCTCGCCGCGGAAGAAGCGTTCGGCGTTGGCGAACATCTGGCGGAACTTGCGGTTCATGATGTCGCGGGTGCCGGGCGCGTTGTGCGGTGTCAGCACGACGTTGCGGAAGCCGGCGAACGGCGACGGGCCGACCACCGGCTCGATCTCGAACACGTCCAGCCCGGCGCCCCCGAGCTTGCCCGAGGCCAGTCCGTCGAGCAGCGCCGGCTCAGACACCACCGGGCCGCGCGCGCAGTTGATCAGGATCGCCCCGTCCTTCATTCCGGCGATCGCCGCGGCGTCGATCATGTGCCGGGTCTGGTCGGTCAGCGGGACGTGCAAGGTCACGAAGTCGGAGGTGGCGAGCAGTTCGTCGAACGGCAGCCGCTCGACCCGCAGCGCGTGCTCGACCGCCGGATCGATGTCGACGATGTCGTGGTAGACGACCTGGGTCTCGAACGGCACCAGTCGCTTGGCGACCTGCTTGCCGATCCGCCCGAGGCCGATGATGCCGACCCGGGCACCGCCAAGGCCGCGGGCCTCGGCCCGCACGGTGTTGGAGTGCCAGCGGCCGAGTCGCAGTTCAGCGTCCTGCCAGGCCAGCCGGCGCCCGGCGGCGAGCATCATCATGATGGCGTGCTCGGCCACACCCTCCGGCGTACCGCCGGGGGTGATGGCCAGTGGAATCTGGCGATCGCGCAGCGCCGTGGTCGCCACGGTATCGTGGTAGCCGACCCCCTGGTGCAGCACCAGCCGCAGCCTCGGCGCCGCCTCGACATGCCATTCCTCGAGCCGCTTGGCGCCGACCATCACGACCTCGGCGTCGGCGAGGGCGGCGCGGACCTCCGGGTCCCCGTCGCCCTGGAGGTACACGACCTCGTAGCCTTCAGGCAGCTCCGACGCGATCAGCGCGCGCAGGTTGGCATCGGCGGGGACGAAGTAGAGGATCCGGACAGTCATGGCTGCTGAACTCGGTGACAGGAATGCGGCCTCTTGATCCGGGCCGCCGGGGTTCCGATGCTAGCGGGCGCGGGGGCGGTTTGTCATGCGGCCGAGAACGGAGGGCGTGCTTTTGTCACCAACTGACACCGATTGGCACCCGCGGCTGCGCGCGCTGGTCGCCGACGACCCGGCGGCGGACTCCGCCCACGACGTCCATCATCTGGACCGGGTCTGGGCGAACGCCCGGATCATCCTCGCCGACCCCGAGCATCGGGGCCGGGCCGACGCGCTGGTGGTGCTGGCGGCCGCCTACCTGCACGACTGCGTGGCGGTCGCGAAGGACTCGCCGGATCGTCCCCGGGCGTCGCGGATGGCGGCGGACCGGGCGACCGGGCTGTTGCGCGGCATCGGCTTCCCGGCCGATCGGCTTGAGGCGGTCGCCCACGCCATCGCCGCGCACAGCTATTCCGCCGGCATCCCCCCCGAGACCCTGGAGGCCGAGATCCTGCAGGACGCCGACCGGCTGGACGCGGTAGGCGCCATCGGCCTCGCCCGCACCATCGCGGTCGGCGCCGAGCTCGGCCGGCCGCTGTTCCACCCGACCGACCCGGCGGCGCGGCACCGCCCGGTCGACGAGTCGGCGTGGTCGAGCGACCACCTGATGGAGAAGATCGTCAAGCTGCCGGCGCGCATGAACACCGCCGCCGGCCGGGCGCTCGCCGAGCGCCGGATCCGGATCGTGCACGACTTCCTGGCGGGGCTGGCGGAAGAGACGCGCGCACCCTCCGCTGATTCGCTCGAAACATTAGGATAACCGCTTAGTTAACTAATCAATGATCTAAATCAGCTTTTCCTGTCGCGCGTCGATCCCGTCAAGGGTGGCGATCCGCGCCTCGACAGATCGGTGCTGCTCCAGCGACCGTCCGCCAGCAGGTGCCGGACCGGGTGGCCCCGGTCCACCAGCAGCGGCGCCACCAGCCGGGCGCGGTGGCAGCGCGCCGGGTCGGCCTCGGCGCACATCAGGGCAAGCCGGTAGCGGCCGGCGCCGTCGGCCAGCCGGTCGAGCGCCGCGGCCACCGCCTCGGGGGCCGGCCCTGCCGCCTCGCCGCGCTTGCCGCCCAGCGCGTCGCCGAGCCAGACATAGGCGATGCCGCCCTCGGCCAGCGCGGCGCGCAGCGACTCGCGGTTGAAGTGCCGGAAGCGGCGCGAGTACGGCGCCGATAGCACGTCGGCAATGGCCGTCACCCCGGCCGCCGCCAGCAGGTCGAGGAAGCGGTGGAGCGGGTGGCTCGAATGCCCGACCGTCCAGATCTCTGCCCGCGCGTCGATCACAGCGTGAACAGCGCCTCGATCTTTCGGCGCAGCTGGTTGGGGCTGAACGGCTTCACGACATAGGCGTCGACGCCGTGCTGCTTGGCGGCCACCACGAACTCGCGGGTCGCCTTGCCGGTCAGCATCACGAACTTCATGTGCGGGAACCGCCGCCGCACCGCCTTCAGGAAGTCGAGGCCGGACATGTTCGGCATGTTCCAGTCCGACACGATGAGCTGGAATTGCCCCTGCTCGCGCTCCAGCACCGCCAGCGCCTGCTCGCCGTCGCGCACCGCCACGATGTCGGTGATGCCCATGACCTTCAGCGCCCCCTGGGCGAGCTTGGTCGCCATCGGCTCGTCCTCGGCCAGCAGGACGCGCAGCCCGGCGTAGGTCGGGAGCGGTTGCGGGCTGCCGGGGCGATCGGGGTCCATGGTCATTCGGCGGCGGTGCGGCGGGTGTGGGCGCGCAGGGCGGTCAGGCCCTGCTCGATAGCGGCCGGCAGGAGATCGCACCCCGCCGCCGCAGCGTCGGCATGCCCTGCCCCGGCGGCATCTTCAACCGTCCGCGCCCGGCGCCAGGCCGTGCGCAGGCCGATCGAGCCGGCCGCGCTCTTGAGCCCGTGGGCGGCATCGGCCATGCCGGCCGCGTCGCCGGCATCGCGGGCCGCCGCGATGGCGGCAAGCGCCTCGCCGGCGGCCTCCTCGAACGCCGCCACCAGCTCGTCCGCCGTGTCGGCGCCGAGTTGTTCGGCCAGGGCGTCGTAGACCGCCGACTCGAATGGACCGTCGCCAGCCTCCAGCAGCGCCGTCGGGTCGTCGTCGTCCACGGCTTCCGGCTCGGCGTCGATCGGCCCGAGAACCCGGGCCAGGGTGCGGAACAGCGCGCGCGGATCGATCGGCTTGGCGACCGCGGCGTCCATGCCGGCTTCCAGGCAGCGGCGAACCTCGTGCTCCATGGCGCCCGCCGTCGCCGCGACGATCGGCACCGCGGCCGCCGGCCCGTCGAGCCCGCGGATCGCCCGGGTCGCGGCGATGCCGTCCATCTCCGGCATGTGCAGGTCCATCAGCACCACGTCGACGCCGCCCGCAGCCACGGCCTCCACCGCCCGCCGACCGTCCGGCACCACCGTCACCCGGTGGCCGCGCTTCTCCAGCAGGCCCCGCGCGACGCGCTGGTTGACGGCGTTGTCCTCGGCGACCAGCACGTGCAGCGATGGCAGGAGGTCGGCGTCGGTGTCCGCCTCCGCCGCCGGCTCCGTCCCCTCCGGCAACGCCAGGCTCACCCGGAAGGTCGAGCCCCTGCCGGGGGCGCTCTCGACCGCGATGGCGCCGCCCATGCGGTCGACGATGCGCTTCGAGATCGACAGGCCGAGCCCGGTGCCGCCGTAGCGCCGGGCGATCGAGGCGTCGGCCTGGGCGAACTCCTGGAACAGCCGGCCGAGCGTCGCCGCGTCCATGCCGATGCCGGTGTCGACGACCTCGATCAGCAGCGGCACCGCCTCCCGGCCGCCCTCGACGCGCCGCGCCGACACCGCCGACACCGACACCGTCACCGCCCCCGATTCCGTGAACTTCACGGCGTTGCCGATCAGGTTCAGCAGCACCTGGCGCAGCCGACCGGAATCGCCGCGCAGGTACCTCGGCACGTCATCGGCGACCCGCCCGCTCAGCACCAGCCCCTTCTCCGACGCCCGCCCGCCCATCAGCGCGATCGTGCCCTCGACCAGCAGCCTGGGGTCGAAATCGACCGCCTCCAGTTCGAAGCGCCCGGCCTCCAGCTTCGACAGGTCGAGGATGTCGTTGAGGATCGTCATCAGCGCCTCGCCGGACTCCAGCACGATGCCGGCGGACTCGCGCTCGCGCGGCGCCAGATCACCGTCCAGCAGCAGGCGCGTCATGCCGATGACGCCGTTCATCGGCGTGCGGATCTCATGGCTCATCATCGCCAGGAACTCGGACTTGGCCCGGGTCGCCGCCTCCGCCCGCTCCTTGGCGTCGCGAACCTCGGCCATGGCGTGCTTGAACACCGCCAACGCCGCCGCCATGGCCCCGACCTCGTCGCGCCGGCCGCGAGATCCGGCACCGTCACCTCCCTGGTGCCACCGGCCAGCGCAGTCATCGCCCGCTCCATGCGCCCGAGCGGCCGCACGATGGTCTGGATCATCCAGGCCGCGACCGCCAGCGCCGCCAGCGCCACGCCGGCGACCACCGCCAGCGTGAAGGCCTTGGTCTGCTCGATCAGCCGCTCGGCCTCCAGCCAGAAGCGGTAGCCGCCGGAGGCCGCCGCCTCGACCAGGATCTCCAGGTTCTCGCGGATGCCGACGGCCAGCCCGTCAGCGGCACCCTCCGGCGCGGCCCGCCACGCCTCGGCGTCCGCCCGAATGGTCGCGACGAGGCCACGCATGGCGTCGGACGGCGAGCGCGCGGCGACCACCTCCAGGTCGGAGACCAGTTGCTCCCAGCGCTGCTCGCGCTCGTCGCCGGGCCCGGCGCGCTGCAGGATCGCGAACGCGGTCTCGGCCGAGCGGGCGTGGCTGACAGCCTGCAGCGGCTGGTCGTACAGGCGCTGTGCGAGATCGGCGAGCGACCAGGTCGCGACCAGCGCCACCGCCGCCAGCGCCGCCGCCGCGAACACCGCGATCAGGAAGGCGCCGAGCAGCTTGATCCGGATGGACATGCCCGCCGACCGCGCGCCGCCGCTACTCGACTCTCACGACGAGCTTCATCTTCGGATGGATCCGGCATCGCACCTCGACCGTGCCAGGGGTCGCCAGGGTGACGCCGTTGGTCTGCCCGGGTGCCTGGATGCCGAGGTTGAAGACGTTGCCCGGGGAGTCCGAGTAGACGTTGTGATCGTATACGTCGCTGTTGACGAAGGTCAGGCCGTCGCCGGCCTTCACCGTCAGGGCCTCCGGCTCGAACGTCCGGCCCGACTGCACCACTCGGTTCTCGCCCGCGAGCGCCGCTCCGGACGCAGCGACGATGACCACCGCGGCCAAGGCCGCGCGAACCGACTGGCGCATGATCTCGTTCCCCGATCGCATCCAACGCCAGACTACCGCATTGCGAGAGCCGGGTCTCGATCCGTCCTAGCCCGCCAGCTTGGCCTTCAGAAGGTCGTTGACCATGCCGGGGTTTGCCTTGCCGCCCGACCGCTTCATGGTCTGGCCGACGAAGAACCCGAACAGCTTGTCCTTGCCGGATCGGTACTCGGCAACCTTGTCCTGGTTCTCGGCCAGCACGGCGTCGATGACCGCCTCGATTTCACCGGTGTCGGAGACCTGGCGCAGGCCCTTCTCCTCGACGATCGTGGCCGCGTCATTGCCGGTGGCGAACATCTCGGCGAACACGTCCTTGGCGATCCGCCCGGAGATCGTGCCGTCGCCGATCAGGTCGATCAGCCCGCCCAGCGCCTCGGCCGATACCCGGCTGTCGGCAAGATCGAGGCCGGCCTTGTTCAGGGCGCCGAACAGCTCGCTGATGGTCCAGTTGGCGGCGATCTTCGGGTCACGCTTGCCGCCGCCGCCCGTGACCACGGCCTCGTACCAGTCGGCGGTCGCGCGCTCCTCGATCAGGCTCGAGGCGTCGTACAGCGACAGGCCGTAGTCGCGCATGAACCGCGCCTTCTTGACGTCGGGCAGTTCCGGCAGCGCCGCCTTCAACTCGGCGATCCGGGCCGGGTCGAGCTTCAGCGGCAGCAGGTCGGGATCGGGGAAGTAGCGGTAGTCGTGCGCCTCCTCCTTGGAGCGCATCGAGCGGGTCTCGCCGCGGTTGGCGTCGAACAGCCTTGTCTCCTGGTCGATGCTGCCGCCGGCCTCCAGGATCTCGATCTGGCGCCGCGCCTCGTATTCGATAGCCTGCTGGACGAAGCGGATCGAGTTGACGTTCTTGATCTCGCAGCGCGTGCCATACCCGTCGACCGGTTTGCGCACCGACACGTTGACGTCGCAGCGCATCGAGCCTTCCTGCATGTTGCCGTCGCAGGTGCCGATGTAGCGCAGGATCGAGCGCAGCTTCTTGATGTACGCCGCGGTTTCCTCCGGCGAGCGCAGATCGGGCTTGGAGACGATCTCCATCAGCGCCACGCCGGACCGGTTCAGGTCGATGTAGGACTTGGTCGGGTGCTGGTCGTGCAGTGACTTGCCGGCGTCCTGCTCCAGGTGCAGGCGCTCGATGCCGACTTCCTTGACCGAGCCGTCGGGCAGGTCGAGATGCACCACGCCCTCACCCACGATCGGCTGCTGGTACTGGCTGATCTGGTAGCCCTGCGGCAGGTCGGCGTAGAAGTAGTTCTTGCGGTCGAAGACGCTGACCTCGTTGACCGTCGCCTCCAGCGCCAGGCCGGTGCGCACCGCCTGGTCGACGCATTCGCGGTTGATCACCGGAAGCATTCCCGGCATCGCCGCGTCCACCAGGCTGACCTGGGTGTTCGGCTCGGCGCCGAAGGTGGTGGCGGCGCCGGAGAACAGCTTGGACTTGGAGATCACCTGGGCGTGCACCTCGAGGCCGATCACGACCTCCCAGGCGCCGGTCTCACCCTGGATGCGGTACGGTGCGGCGCCGTCCTGCTCGGCCATCGCTCAGACCCCTTCCAGCATGGCGGGCCGCGCCGTGAACGCCGCCGCGTTCTCGATCGCCCGGCCGACCCGCAGGACCATCGGCTCGTCGAACATCCGCCCGAGCACCTGCAGGCCGAGCGGCAGCCCGCGCGCCGACAGCCCGGCCGGCACCGACATGCCCGGCAATCCCGCGAGGCTGGCCGGCACCGTGAACACGTCGTTCAGGTACATCTTCACCGGGTCGTCCTCGTTGGCGCCGACCGCGAAGGCGTCGGACGGCGCGGTCGGGGTCAGGATCGCGTCGACCTTGCCGAACGCTTCGTCGAAGTCGCGCCGGATCAGGGCGCGCACCCGCTGCGCCTTGCGGTAATAGGCGTCGTAGTAGCCGGCCGACAGCACGTAGGTGCCGATCAGGACGCGGCGCTGGACCTCGGCGCCGAAGCCGGCGCCGCGGGTGTTGGCGTACATCGCCGACAGGTTCTCGCCCTCGACCCGCAGTCCGTAGCGCACGCCGTCGTAGCGCGCCAGGTTCGACGACGCCTCGGCCGGTGCGACGATGTAGTAGGTTGGCAGCGCGTATCGGGTATGCGGCAGGGAGATGTCGACGATCTCGGCGCCGGCGTCGCGCAGCCAGGCGATGCCCCTCGTCCAGATCTCCTCGATCTCCGACGGCATGCCATCGACCCGGTACTCCGCCGGCACGCCGATCCGCAACCCCTTCACGCCGGCCTCCAGCGACGCCTCGAGATCGGGCAGCGCCTCGGCGGCGGAGGTCGAATCCTTCGGATCGTGCCCGGCCATCGCCGACAGCATGACGGCGGCGTCGCGCACCGTGCGGGTCATCGGCCCGGCCTGGTCTAGGGACGAGGCAAACGCGACGATGCCCCAGCGCGAGCAGCGCCCGTAGCTCGGCTTCAGCCCGACGATGCCGGTGAAGCTGGCGGGCTGGCGGATCGAGCCGCCGGTGTCGGTGCCGGTGGCCGCCAGCGCCGACCAGCCAGCGACCGCCGCCGCCGAGCCGCCGGACGAGCCGCCCGGGACCAGCGGGGCCCCGGCGTCCTGCGCGCCGCGCCACGGGTTGATCGCCGGACCGTAGAACGAGGTACCGCTGGAAGAGCCCATGGCGAACTCGTCCATGTTGGTCTTGCCGAGCATGACCGCGCCGGCGCGCCAGAGATTGCCGGTGACCGTCGATTCGTAGGTCGGCTTGAAGCCGTCGAGGATGCGCGACGCCGCGGTGGTCAGCACGCCCTCGGTGCAGAACAGGTCCTTGATCGCGATCGGCAGCCCTTCGAGCGCCCCGCCCTCGCCCTTGGCCAGCCGCGCGTCGGACGCCGCCGCCATCGCCATCGCCTTGTCGGCGGTGACGGTGATGAAGGCGTTCAGCCCGGCCGTCGCCTCGATCCGGGCGAGATAGGCGGCGGTCAGCTCGGTGCTGGTGATCTTGCGGGCGCGCAGCGCGTCGCGGGCGGCGATCAGGTCGAGTTCGAGAAGAGCGGACATCACTCGACCACCTTCGGAACGGCGTAGAAATCGTTGACCCGGTCCGGCGCGTTCGCGGTCACCCGCTCCGGATAGCCGCCGTCGGTGACGACGTCGTCGCGCTGCGGCAGCGCGTGGCCGGTGACGCTGGCCAGCGGCTCGACGCCGGCGGTGTCGACCTCGTCGAGCTGCTCCACGAAGCCGAGGATGGTGTTCAGGTCCGCCACCATCGGCTCCAGCCGTTCCTCGGGAACCCGAAGCCGGGCGAGTGCCGCGATGGACGCGACGGTGGCCTTGTCGAGCGACATGGGCTAAAGACCATTCCAGATCATCGTGAAAACCTGAAAACGGCGGATTTCCGCCGTTTCGGAGCGCGGAAGCTACCACCGCCCATGCCCCTCTGCAAGCCTGCCGACCTCGCGCGACTGCTGCCCCCGGGAGGCCGGTTGATGGGACTCGACATCGGCAGCAGGACGATCGGAGTCGCGGTGTCCGACGCCGCCCTGCGCGTCGCGTCGCCGGTTACCATCATCCGGCGCGGGAAGTTCTCGGCCGATGCCGCCCAGATCGCCGAACTGGTGGAGAGCCGCAACATCGGCGGCTTCGTCATCGGCCTGCCGCTGAACATGGACGGCACCGAGGGCAGGCGCGTGCAGGCGACCCGTGACCTGACGGCCGAGCTGCTTCTGCGCATCGACCTGCCGACGATCTTCCAGGACGAGCGCATGAGCACCCAGGCGGTCGAGCGCGCGATGATCGCCGAGGCCGATCTGACCCGCGCCAAGCGCCGCAAGGCGATCGATTCCGCCGCCGCCGCCTGGATCCTGCAGGCGGCGCTGGACGCGCTGCCCGACACCGCGCCCGGATGATAGCGATCCTGACGGCGCTGGCGCCGGTCTTCGCGCTGATCGTCACCGGGGCCATCCTGCGCCACACCGGTCCGCTGACCGACGACGGCTGGCGGGCGGTCGAACTGCTGACCTACTGGGTGCTCCTGCCGGCGCTGATCTTGCTCAAGCTCGGCGGCACCGACCTCTCGTCCTACGAGATCGCCCCGATGGTGGCGGCGATGGCCGGGGCGGTGCTGATCGTCACCAGCTTCCTGGTGGTCGTCCGCCGCGCCACCGGCATCGGGGCGGCCGCCTACACCAGCGTCATCCAGGGGGCGATCCGCCAGAACTCCTACATCGGCCTCGCCGCCGTCGGGGCGCTGTACGGCCCGGACGGGATCGCCCTGGCGGCGGTCGGCATCGCCGCGGTGATACCGCTGGTGAACGCGCTGGCGGTCTGGTTCCTGACCCGGATGATCGGCGAGAAGCCGGCGACGCTGCGCGTGGTGTTGGTCTCGATGGCGCGCAACCCGATCATCATCGCCTGCCTGATCGGCATCGGCCTCAACGCCGCCGGCATCGGCCTGCACCCGCTGGTGGCCGACGGTCTCGACCTGCTCGGCCGCGGCGCGTTGGCGCTCGGCCTGCTGTCGGTCGGTGCCGGCCTGCGCTTCGCCGCGCTGCGGGCGGGCTGGGCGCCGCTGCTGCTGTCGAATCTCCTGAAGCTGGTGGCGGTGCCGGCGCTGACCCTGGCGCTCGCACCGCTGATCGGCCTGGGCGGCGTGGCGCTGCAGGTGGCGGTGCTGTTCAACGCGCTTCCCAGCTCGGCGTCGTCCTACGTGTTCGCCCGCGCCCTCGGCGGCGACCACGAATTGATGGCGGCGATCCTGACCACCCAGGTGGCGATGGCGGCGGTCACGCTGCCGCTGTTCATCGTGCTGGTGGGGTAGAGGCCGGCGCGGACCGGACGGGGTCAGCCACCCTCGGCGCCTTGGACATGGCGCAGCGTGTCGAGCCGCTGCCCGGCCGAACCGCCGATGACGCTGAACGAACCGTCGGTCTCCAGCACCACCGCCGCGACATCCGACATCGCCGCGATCCCCTGGGCGCGCGCCGCCGCCAGCACCTCCTCCTCGGTGACCCGCTGCTCGACCAGCATGGCCGGCAGAAACGCCCCCTTGAAGAACAGCAGGGTCGGCTCCGATTTGACGAGAGCCTGGAACCACTTCGACCGGACGGAGGCGTAGGCGACGACGTACTGCAGGAAGCACAACAGCGCGAACGCCAGCATGCCCTCGGAAAGCGACACCTCGCTGCTGAGCAGCGCCGAGGCCAAGGTCGAGCCGAGCGCCACCGTGACGATGAGATCGAAGGCGTTCATCTTCGACAGGGTGCGCTTGCCGGTCAGCCGCAGCAGCAGCACCAGCCCGCCGTAGGCGAAAACGCCCACCACCAGGATCCGCCAAAGGTCGTACCAGCCGTCGAACAACATCACTCGATCCACCGCAAGGTTGATCAGCCCACGCCCCGCATCAGGCGGAACTTCCAACTCCGGCGCAGCGTTCCCATCTGCGGGTCGCAGCCGACCGCCGCAGCCGACATTTTAGGAGACTGGCGGAATGGAATCGCTCGCCGGTGGATCGCCTTGAAAATTCGCGGACAACGTCCGATCACGGCCCTGAGGCGGGCGGTCCAATGGGGCGATGCCAAGGTGCCGATGGGGCTGCGCTCGGTGCTCGGCCTGCTGCTGTGCGTCGGCGGACTGCTCGGCTTCCTGCCGATCCTTGGCTTCTGGATGCTGCCTCTCGGCCTTGCCCTGATCGCCCTCGACATCCCGGTGCTGCGCCGCCGGCTGCTGGCCTGGCTCGAGCGGGCGGAGCGAAAAGCCGGCGCCGAGGGTGGCGCGCCATAGCCGTCATCAAGTCAGGGCTCGGTCACCTGAATCCTTTGTCTCAAGTCAGTGATCGCTTCTCTCCCTTTTGTCGTCACCCCGGACAGCCGTGGCGAAGCCATGGCTATCCGGGCCCCATGTGTAGTGGCGCCGACGGAGCGGCGGGTGGGCCGGGTCACCGATACGACTGGCCGGGATGACGTCAGGGCGGGATGGCGATCGCTCTTCGCCGCCGGTCATTGGCAACACCCGGCGAATGGCGAATGATTGGTTGCGCGTACCGACCCAACCGCCAGCCGGGTGTTTCGCCATGCCTGTCATCGAGTGCAACGCCGGCCTGAGCTTCGAGTTGGTGGCCGGTCGAACGGCCCTGCTCGCCATCGACCTGCAGCGTGACTTCCTCGACCCGGATGGCTTCGTCTCGGCGTCCGGTGGCGACCCGTCGGCGATGCGCGCGATCGTTCCGAACGCCGCGGCGCTGATCGCCGCCGCCCGCGCCAGCGGGGTGACGGTGATCCACACCCGCGAGGGCTATGCCCCCGACCTCGGCGACATGCACGCCCTCAAGCGCGAGCGTCGCATCGCCGGCCGCGACGGACCGCTCGGCCGGTTCCTGATCCGCGGCGAGCCCGGCCATGCCCACGTCGCCGAATGCCTGCCGCTGCCCGGCGAGCCGATCATCGACAAGCCGGGATTCGGGAGCTTCTACCGCACTGAACTCGAAACGCTGCTTCGGGAGCGCGGCATCGAGCGGCTGATCCTGTTCGGCGTGACCACCCAGTGCTGCGTCTCGTCCACCCTGCGCGAGGCCGTCGATCGCGGTTTCCGGTGCCTGACCGTCGAGGACGCCTGCGCGGCCACGACGCCCGCGCTGCACGCGGCTGCGATCGACGTGATTTACGGCGAAGGGAACCTGTTCGGCTGGGTCAGCGATACGGTCCGGGTGCTGCAGGCCCTGAAAGCCTGACCGCGGACGACGTTGAGGGAGCGAGGGCGCCGCGGCCGTCGTACCGCCGGCGCCCTTCCCCGAAGACTAGACGAGGCCCGAGGCCTCAGGCCGATTTCTTGCGGCGGCCGGCCGGCTTGGCTGAAACCCTGCCGAGCCCGATCTTCTTGGCGAACTCCGAGCGCTGCTTGGCGTAGTTCGGCGCGACCATTGGGTAGCTCGCCGGAAGCCCCCACTTCGCACGGTACTCCTCAGGGGTCATGTCGTAAGTCGTGCGCAGATGCCGTTTCAGCATCTTCAGCTGCTTGCCATCCTCAAGACAGATGATGTACTCGGGCGTCACCGACTTCTTGATCGGTACTGCCGGACGCAGCGGCTCGGGCTCGGGCTCGCGAGCGTCGCTGGACAGGTTGATCAGCGCATGGTGCACAGTGCTGATGACCTCGGAGATCTGAGAGGCCGGCACGCTGTTGTTACCAAGATAAGCGGCAACCACCTCGGTTGTCATGCGGAGAAGATCGGACGACCCCATATTGTCCCTTGTAGCGTCATCAGCCATTTTGGTTTCCTAAGTTACGGTTGTCGTTCGACCCCCACTGCCGCAAAATTGTCGCGTGAGGCTGGGCTGTCAAGTCAGATCATTACTCGAGCGTCCAGAATTCGCTTCTTCAAGATCCCGAGCATTCAAGAAAAGCCCACTCACCGGACGTCTTGAGTCGCCAGAACCGAGAGACTTCAGAATGTCGACGAATCGGCTCAAATCTGCGAAATCAAAGTTGTTCCCCCGCAGGCGAGGCCCAGACGACACGCGCAATCGATGACGCAACGCTGCCCCGACTGTCGCATCGCGGGTGGCAGCGGAAGGTTTGGCCGACCTCACTTCGGCCGTTAGACTGGCTTTGGATCTCCGGCCGGCGCTTGGGCAGTGCCGACAGAATCGAGGAACGCCGCCATGTCGACCGACGGTCTGTCACGGGCAATCAACCAGGGACGCGGCGGCGCCGCCGCCGACCTTGTGCTCAAGGGTGGTCGTGTTCTCGACCTGGTCAGCGGCGACCTGTTCGCGAGTGACGTCGCGATCGCCGGCGACCGCATCGTCGGTACTTGCGGCGACTACCGCGGTGTGCGCGAGATCGATGTTCGCGGCAAGGTGGTCGTGCCGGGCTTCATCGACACCCACCTGCACATCGAATCGTCACTGCTGACGCCGCATGAGTTCGACCGCTGCGTCCTTGGCTACGGCGTGACCACCGCGATCTGCGATCCGCACGAGATCGCCAACGTCCTGGGCTCGGAGGGCGTCCGCTACTTTCTGGAAGCCGCGACCGAACTGGTCATGGACGTTCGGGTGAAACTGTCGAGCTGTGTGCCGGCGACCCATCTCGAAACCTCGGGCGCCCGGCTGGAGGCGGCCGACCTGGTAGTCTTCATGGACCACGCCAAGGTGCTCGGCCTGGCGGAGTTCATGAATTTCCCGGGCGTGCTGGCCCGGGACCCGGGCTGCCTGGCCAAGCTCGACGCCTTCGCCGGACGCCACATCGACGGCCACGCACCGCTGCTGCGAGGCCTCGACCTCAACGGCTATCTCGCCGCCGGCATCCGCACCGACCACGAGATCACCACCGCCGACGAGGCACGCGAAAAGCTGCGCAAGGGCATGCACGTGCTGATCCGCGAGGGCTCGGTCTCGAAGGACCTGCAGGCGCTGCTGCCGATCATCACCGAGCGCAATTCGCCGTTCATCGCGTTGTGCACCGACGACCGCAACCCGCTCGACATCGCCGAGGAAGGCCACCTCGACTTCATGATCCGCACCGCCATCGCCGGCGGCGCGCCGCCGCTCGCCGTCTATCGGGCAGCCAGCGTCTCGGCGGCGCGCGCGTTCGGCCTCGCCGATCGCGGGCTGGTGGCGCCTGGCTGGCGCGCCGATCTCGCGGTCCTCGACGATCTGGCGGAGTGTCGGGTGTCGGGCGTGATCGCCGCCGGACGACCGGTCGACGCTGCGCTGTTCGCCGCCCGCCGGGCGGTCCAGCCGGTCGGCCGCGCCAGCGTCAAGGCGCGGCGGGTCGAGGCGTCCGACTTCAGGGCTCGCGGCGCGGGGCCGTCGACGCCGGTGATCGGTGTGGTGCCCGGCCGCATCATCACCGACCACCTGACCTTCGACCTGCCATTCGCCGATGGCGAGCGTCGGATCGATACCGACCAGGATGCGGTCAAGGTGGCGGTGGTCGAGCGCCACGGCGTCAACGGCAACATCGGCGTCGGCTTCGTCCACGGCTTCGGGCTGAAGCAGGGCGCCATCGCCTCGACCGTCGGGCACGACAGCCACAACATCTGCGTGGTGGGGGCCAACGACGGCGACATGGCGATCGCCGTCAACCGCCTCGGCGAGATCGAGGGCGGGTTCGTGGTGGCGGCGAACGGCCGCGTGCTGGCCGAGATCGCGTTGCCGGTGGCCGGGCTGATGAGCCTGCTGCGCCACGAGGAGGTCAAGGCCGCGCTGATTCCGCTTCGCCAGGCAGCCAGATCGCTCGGCTGCACCCTCGGCGAGCCGTTCCTGCAGGTGGCGTTCCTGCCGTTGCCGGTGATCCCGCACCTGAAGATCACCGACCGCGGGCTGGTCGACGTCGACCGCTTCGAACTGATCGCGGCATAGCCGCTGCCGCGGCAGGCTTGATTTACCGCACCACCCGTATATGTGACGGGCGGTCGACGGCGCCGGTGCCGCGGCGCGGCCTTCCGAGGAGACCACCATGTCCGACTGGCCCGTCCACGGCACCATCGACGGCCCGATCGTGATGATCGGCTTCGGCTCGATCGGCAAGGGCACGTTGCCGCTGATCGAGCGCCATTTCCGCTTCGATCGCAGCCGGATGGTGGTGATCGATCCGGTCGACACCGATCGTGCCATCCTGGACGAACGCGGCATCCGCTTCGTCCATGAGGCCGTCACCCGCGACAACTACCGCGCGCTGCTGGAGCCGTTGCTGACCGCCGGAGAGGGCCGCGGCTTCTGCGTCAACCTGTCGGTCGACACCTCCTCGCTCGACCTGATGCGGCTCTGCCGGGAACTTGGCGTTCTCTACATCGACACCGTGGTCGAGCCGTGGCTCGGCTTCTACTTCGACACCAGCGCCGGGCCGGAGGCGCGCTCGAACTACGCGCTGCGGGAGACCGTGCGCCAGGAAAAGGCGCGCGCGCCGGGCGGCACCACGGCGGTGTCGTGCTGCGGCGCCAATCCGGGAATGGTGTCGTGGCTGGTCAAGCAGGCGCTGCTGGACATCGCCCGCGACACCGGCGCCCCGGCTGCGGCGCCGACCACCCGCGAGGGCTGGGGCCGGCTGATGCAGTCGCTGGGCGTCAAGGGCATCCACATCGCCGAGCGCGACACCCAGCGCGCGAAGCGCCCGAAGCCGATGGACGTGTTCTGGAACACCTGGTCCGTCGAGGGCTTCCTGTCGGAGGGTTTCCAGCCGTCCGAACTGGGCTTTGGCACCCATGAGCGCTGGATGCCCGAGAACGCGCGGCGCCACCAGACCGGCTGCCAGTCGGCAATCTATCTTTTGCAGCCGGGCGCCAACACCCGCGTGCGAACCTGGTGCCCGACGCCGGGCCCGCAATACGGGTTCCTGGTGACCCACAACGAATCGATCTCGATCGCCGATTACTTCACCGTCGGCGCCCCGGAGGCCCCGGAGTTCCGGCCGACCTGCCACTACGCCTACCACCCGTGCAACGACGCCGTGCTGTCGCTGCACGAGTTGTTCGGCCGCGCCGGCAGGCACCAGCCGGAATTGCACGTCCTGGGCGAGGACGAGATCATCGACGGCATCGACGAACTCGGGGTGCTGGTCTACGGGCACGCCAGGAACGCCTACTGGTACGGCTCGCAGCTGTCGATCGACGAGACCCGCGACCTCGCCCCCGACCAGAACGCCACCGGCCTGCAGGTCACCTCGGCGGTGCTGGCCGGCATGGTGTGGGCGCTCGAGAATGCGGAGGCGGGAATCGTCGAGGCCGACGATATGGACTACGCGCGCTGCCTCGAGATCCAGCGGCCGTACCTCGGCCCGGTGAAAGGCTACTACACCGACTGGACGCCGCTGACCGATCGCCCCGGGCTGTTCCCGGAGGATTTGGACGCCTCCGACCCCTGGCAGTTCCGCAACGTCCTGGTGCGCTGACCGTCAGCGACGCCCGACCCGGTTGACCGGGCCGCCGGCGTTGGCGGGCCCGCCGACACCCGGTGCGACCCCGACCCCGGGGGCCCCGACCCCCGGGGCCACCCCGATGCCTGGCGCGCCGACACCTGGTGCTGCCACAACCGCCGGCGCCACGACGTGCGGCGCGGGCGCCAGCACGACACCATGACGCACGGTGCAGCCCTTCGGAACGCCGACATGGGTGCAGTAGACGACCGCCTCCGCCGGCACCGCCATGGCCATCGACAAGGCCATGCCCAACGCGATCACTGTCATCCTTGCCGGCGTCATATTGCGTTCCTGTTCTGATAGGTTGGTTGTCAGACGTTCCACCGCACCCTCGGCCCGGACCCATGAAGATTGCCTTAACCGCCGCGCACGGCCGCGCTAGGTTCGGTGTCCCGCCCGCCGCCACCGGATGCCGTCATGCCCTCGCTCGCCGCCCACCCCTCGCTCGCCCCGTTCGCCGACCACACCAGCAAGCCGGACACCCTGGGCTTCGCGCCAGAGCGGCTGGCGCGGATCTCGACCTGGATGCGGCGCTACGTCGACGACGGCAAGGTGCCGTACCTGATGGCCGGGATCGCGCGGCGTGGCGGCATCGCGTTCCTTGATGCCTGCGGCAGCGGCGACCCGGTCAACGGGACGCCGACCCCGCCGGTCGACCACATCGCCCGCTACTACTCGATGACCAAGCCGGTGACGACGGTCGCCGCCATGACGTTGCTGGAGGAGGGCCTGCTCCAACTCGACGATCGAGTCGCGAAGTTCATCCCGGAGTTCGCGGAGACCCGGGTCTACGTCTCCGGCCCCAACGCCGACATGACCACCGAGCCGCAGGCGACCCCGATGACGGTTCGCCACCTGATGACGCACACCGCCGGCCTGACCTACGGCCTGTTCGATCCCGGCCCGGTCGGCGAGGCGTACCGCAAGACGCAAGTGAATTTCGGCGACTCCACCGCTTCCCTGGCCGGCATGGCGCGCAAGGCCGCGTCGGCGCCGCTGTGCTTCCAGCCTGGAACCAAGTGGACCTACTCGGTCGCCACCGACGTCCTCGGACGGGTGGTCGAGGTGATCGCCGGCAAGCCGCTCGACCAAGTGTTCCGCGAGCGTATCCTCGAGCCGCTCGGCATGGTCGACACCGCCTTCGGCGTGCCGGCTGACAAGGCCGACCGCATGGTCGCCTGCTACGAGAAGACCGCGTCGGGGCGGATGAAGCGCAGCGACGGCGGCGGCGATTCCCGGTTTTCCGGTGCCCCGGTCATGCATTCCGGTGGCGGCGGCCTGGTGTCGACGGTCCCCGACTATCTGCGGTTCATGGAGATGCTGCGCCGCGGCGGCGAGCTCGACGGCGTGCGCGTCCTCGGGCGCAAGACCGTCGACCTTATGATGTCGAACCACCTGCCCGGCGACATCGCCTCCATGGGGGTGGCGACGTTCTCGGAGATGCCGATGGTCGGGATGGGCTTCGGGCTCGGTGGATCGATCCTTCTGGACCCGGCGCGGGCCCAGATCCTCGGCAGCGCCGGCGAGTTCGCCTGGGGCGGCCTCGCCAGCACGGGCTTCTGGATCGACCGCGCCGAGGCTCTGTCGGTGATCCTGATCACCCAGCTGATGCCGTCCTCGTCCTGGCCGATCCGCCGCGAGCTGCGCAACCTGGTCTACCAGGCGCTGGTCGACTAGGGACCGGCTGCCGCCCCGTCGGGCGCGGTGCTGGGCGCGCCGACCTCGTCGCGCGGCGTCTCGTCGACCCGGGATCTGGCCGCACCGAGGAACCGCGCCACGGTGGCCGTCGGGTACAGGAACCTGAGGCCCGGCGGCGCCAACGGGTGCGGCCCGGCAGTCGGCCGCAGCGGATCGACGAGGTTCTCGAACCACTCGACGGTGCGCCGAATGGGCATGGAGACCTCCTTCTACGATGGCCCGGCTCTATTCGGCCGCGAGCGCGCTCAATCCCAGCAGGCCGGGCTGCTGATGGTTGACCAGCGCCGTGGGAATCCGCCTCAGATAGGAGCTCGAGCGGCCTTTGGCTTCGAACCGGGCGCGGAAGCGCTGGTGGTCGAACAATTCGCCAAGATAGCGCGGCATCCCGCCGGCGAGGTAGACCCCGCCGGTGGCACCGAAAGTCAGCGCGAGGTCGCCCGCCACGGTCGCCAGCAGGTCCACGAACATGCCGACGGCCCGGCGCGCGCCGGCCTCTCCAGCCCGCGCCGCCGCGACCACCGCTTCCGGCTCGCGGTCGGGGCCGGGCGTGGCGCCCGCCAGCATCGCGACCGCGGAATCCAGCGCTGGCAGTCCGATCCCGGACAGCACTCGCTCGGCCGAGACGTGATCGACCCGTCGCCGCAGCACCGCCAGAACCGCGGCCTCGGCATCGGTCACCGCCGGAAGGGTCACGTGACCGCCCTCTCCCGCGATCGGCAGCCAGCCATCGGCGCCGACCGGCAACAAACCCGCCACACCGAGACCGGTCCCCGGACCCATGGCAACCCTGGCGCCCCGCGGCTCGTCCACCCATTGGCCGATCGAGGTCCGATCGTCCACGCCGAGCAACGGCAGCGACCGGGCGACGGCCGCGAAGTCGTTGACCAGCCATACGCCCGCGAGACCGAAGGCGGCGGCAACGACCGCCCCGTCGATATCCCAGTCGGCGTTGGTAAGGCGCACCCGGTTCGCGACCACCGGCCCAGCGACCGCCAGGACCGCCCGATCCGGCCGCCGGCCGGGAGCGAGCGCCGCGAGGTAGTCCGCGATCGCCTGTTCGACGCCATCGAAATCGCGGGTGTGGACGATCTGGATATCGTCGATACCACCCACCCGGTCCGACAGCGCGAACCGGGTGTGAGTGCCGCCGATGTCGGCGATCAGCGCGGGCGCCGGATTAACCATCGGACCCTCCCTATCCCTGCCGTCCACGCAAGGCCCGGATGAAATTGCGCTGCCACGCCCCGAGATCGTTGGCGCGCAGCACCGACATCATCGACGTCCAGCGGGCCCGGCGTTCCTCCACCGGCATCGCCAGGGCCCGTTGCAATCCCTCGGCGACATACTCGGTATCGTAGGGATTCACCTTGACCGCCCCGTCGAGCTCGGCCGCGGCGCCGGCAAACTGCGACAGGACCAGCACGCCCGGATCCTCGGGATCCTGGCAGGCGACGTATTCCTTGGCCACGAGGTTCATGCCGTCGCGCAGGGGCGTCACGAAGCCGACGCGCGACATCCGGAAGAACCCCGTCAGTTGCTCGCGTTGAAACGACTTGTTCAGGTAGCGCAGCGGGACCCAGTCGAACTCGGCGAACCGGCCGTTGATGTGCCCGGCCTTGCGCTCCAGGATTTGACGGATCTCCCGGTACCCCTGGACATCGGTGCGCGACGGCGGCGCGATCTGCATGTAGGTGACGTGGCCGCGCAGGCCCGGCGCGGTCTCCAGCAGGGTCTCGTAGGCATCGAACCGCCGGTCGAGACCCTTGGAGTAGTCGAGCCGGTCGACCCCGACGATCAGGTCCTTGCCAGCCAGCGATTTGGCCAGCCGCCGGGTCTGCCCCGCGCGCGCCGTGGACGCCGACAGCGCCGAGAGTTGGTCAGGGTAAATTCCAATCGGGAACGCGCAAGCCCGCGACTTCTCACCATAGGCCTCGAAGCGGCCATGGCGTCCGACAGTGCCACCGGCAACCGTCCGGATGTAGGAGAGGAAGTTGTCGACATCGTTCTCGGTCTGGAAACCGATGATGTCGTAGGCGCACAGCGACTGCACCAGAAAAGCGTGATCGGAGCAGGCGGTGAGCAGGTCCGGCGGTGGGAACGGGATGTGCAGGAAGAATCCGATCCGGTTGCGGTGGCCCTTCAGTCGCAGGTCCCGCCCGAGCGGAATCAGGTGATAGTCATGCACCCAGATCAGGTCGTCCGGTTTCAGCATAGGGGCGAGCCGGCTGGCGAACTGCTCGTTCACCCGGCGGTAGCCGACCACGTAGGCACGCTGATACTCGACGAACTCCATGCGGTAGTGGAACAGCGGCCAGAGGGTGGCGTTGGCGTAGCCCTTGTAGAACGCGTCATAATCGCGCCGGGCCAGCGGCATGGTTGCGTAGGTTACCTTGCCCCTGGTTTCGGTATGCACTGTCGGGGTGCCGTTTGTGAAGGTCTCTCCGGACCACCCAAACCATACCCCGCCGACCTCCGACAGCGCGTCCTGCACCGCGACCGCCAAGCCGCCGGTCGACTGCTTGCCCTCCTGAATCGGGGCGACTCGGTTGGAAACGACGACCAGACGGCTCAAATGAAATCCTCCCAGGACTTCGACAGTCGCATGGCGCACTTGATCAGCCCGACCATCGAGTAAGTCTGCGGGAAGTTGCCCCACAATTCTCCGCTGACCGGATCGACGTCCTCCGACAGCAGCCCGAGGCTGTTGCGACAGGCCAGCAGCTCTCCGAACATCTGCCTTGCCTCGGTCTCACGGCCGATGATGGCGAGGGCCTCGATGAACCAGAACGTGCAGACGGTGAACGCCACCTCGGGCGTGCCGAAATCGTCGGGTACGACGTATCGGAACACGTGGTTGCCGCGCTTCAGGCCCCGCTCGATCGCCTCGACGGTGCCGATGAATCGCGGATCGTCGCCGGCCACGAAGCCAAGCTCGTGGATCAGCAGCAGGCTGGCGTCGAGATCATGGCCGCCGAAGGTGGCCGCGAACCCGCCGAGTTCGTCGCTCCAGGCTTGATCGCAGATCCGGGCGTGCATCGAGACCGCGTGTTCGCGCCACTCGGTCGCCTCGTCGGGCAGGGCGAGCACCTCGGCGATCCGCGCCAGCCGGTCGGCCGCCGCCCAGCACATCAGCGCCGAGAAGGTATGCACCGAGGCACGGGTCCGTAGCTCCCAGATGCCCGCGTCGGGCACGTCGAAACGCGCCACCGCCACCCGGCCGAGCCGGGCGAGCTGGCGGTACAGCGCCTCGTCGCCCATCCGGACCAGACGGGTGTCGAAGAAGCTCTGGGTGACCGCCAGGATGACCGATCCGAAGACGTCGTGCTGGACCTGCTGGTAGGCTTGGTTGCCAACCCGCACCGGCCCCATGCCGCGGTACCCCGGCAGCGTATGGACGATCCGCTCCTCCATCCGGTCCTCGAGGGTCAGCGAATACAGCGGCTGCAGCACCGCCCCCTCGGCGGTCTTGGCGACGATGTTCTGGATGTAGCGGAGATAGTGCTCGAGGGTCCGGGTCGCCGAGAGCCGGTTCAGGGTATGCACGACGAAATAGGCGTCGCGCAGCCAGCAGTAACGGTAGTCCCAATTGCGCTGACTTCCCGGCGCCTCTGGGATCGAAGTGGTCATGGCCGCGATGACCGCACCGGTTTCTTCAAAAGTGCAGAGCTTGAGGGTGATGGCGGCGCGGATCACCTCGGCCTGCCATTCGAACGGGATGTTCAGCGACCGGGTCCAGTTGCGCCAATACTGAACAGTGTTGTCGAAGAACACCCGAGCGGTCTCCGAAATCGAGGCCGTCAGGCTCTCGTCGGCGCCAAGGATCAACGTCACCGGCGCATCCAACAGGAACCATGCCTCGTCGATGACATAGGACGGCACCGCGTCGGTGGTAAGCCGAACCGTCTGGGACGGGCCGACCCAGCGGATGTGGTTGGAGCCGCGGGTCACCTGAGGCTCGACCGCGCCCCACTCGAACGACGGGCGCACGCGGATCCGGATACGCGGCAGGCCGGCGGCAGGCCGTATGTGCCGGACGATCGTGGTCGGGCGGAACATGCGCTCGAACCGGTTGAAGCGCGGCGCGAAATCGGTGATCTCGATCGCTGAGCCGTCGCCTGCGAAGACGCGGGTAATCAGCACCGGGGTGTTCGGGACGTAGTGCTGCTCGGACCTCTCCGCCCCCGCCAGGTCGATCGCAAACAGGCCCCGCTCGGCCGGCCGATCGGGCTCGTCGAGACGCAGCAGGGCGTCGAACACCGGGTCGCCGTCAAACCTCGGCAGGCAGCACCAGACTATGCGCGCGTAGGGGTCGACGAGCGCGCCGAAGCAGCAATTGCCGATCAATCCGAGGTCAAGGGTGCTCACTGACCGTAGGTCTCCGTGTCGGTGGGTACCCGGCAAAGTAGGTAAGGCGGCGCGGTGGGTCAAACTCCGGTTCGGTGAACCAGTTGCCAGGGCGCAAGGTTCCGGAGAGCCACTGTAACCGCGCTACGCGACCCGGTAGCGGTCGATCACCGCCGGATCGGGATCGACGCCGAGCCCCGGCCCCGCTGGCACCCGCAGCCTCCCGTCCCGGACCACCGCGGCATCGCCATACAGCTCGGCCTCAAAATCCAGATACAGCCGTTCGAACAGCGGCGGGCGGACCTCGGCGGCGGTCAGGTGAATGGTGGCGACCTGGCCTGGCCCGAACAACGCGCAATGCGGCGAATAGGTCAGCCCGTGTGCCTCGCAGAACCGGGCGATCTTCAGCAGTTCGGTCACCCCTCCGGTCTTGGCGACGTCGGGCTGAGCGATGTCGATGGCACCCGCGTGGTGCATCGCCACGAAGTCGAAAAGGCTTCCGGCGTTCTCGCCAGCGGCAATCCGGTGCCGTCCGGTCGCCCGGATGGCAGCCAGACCAGCGTAGTTCTCGGGCGGCCAGACCGGCTCCTCGAACCAGTGCAGGCCGAGACCGTCGAGCGCGGCGTCGATCACCAGCGCCTCCTCCACCGACCACGGGCAGTTGGTGTCCAGCATCACCAGGGCGTCATCGGCGGCGGCCTCGCAGGCGGCCTCGATCACCGGCACCGCGACCTCGTGCAGCTTGATCCAGCGATAACCCCGATCGATGGCGCGGCGCACGGCCCGGGCAACCGCTTCCTCGGTGCCGTAGCGCACCAGGCTCGCGTACACCTCGACTTCCTGGGCGGAAGCACCGCCCAGCAGGTCGACCAGCGGCTGTCCGGCGCGCTTGCCGGCGAGATCCCAGAGGGCGATGTCGACAGCCGAGACGCCATACATGATCGAGCCGACGCGGCCGAAGTTATGAAGATTGAACTCCACGTCGTGCTTGATTCGGACGATCTGCCGGGCGTCGCGGCCGACCACCAGCGGCAGGACCCGGGTGTCGATCAGTTGCTTCAGCGCGACGTCCGACATCCGCGAGAACGCCTCACCCCAGCCGACCAGCCCATCCTCGGTCTCCAGGCGGACCATCAACATGTCGAATGTGTCGGCTGGCGCCCCGCCCCAACCCCACGGCGGAAGCCCGCCGCCGGTCTCGAAAGGCACCGACACCAGCACCGACTCGGCCTTCACGATCCGCATGTCGTCCTCCCTGAACGGTCGATCGGAGCGACCGCCTGTTGATCAGTCCTCAAGCTGTCGCAGCGCCTCGCGGGCGCCGGCGTGGTTCGGCTCGAACGAAAGGCATTGCTGCCAGCAGACCGCCGCCTGGTTGGGCTCGCCGAGTTCGCGGAACGCGACTCCGAGACCATACCAGCTCTCGGAGTCGCGGGGCTCGACGTAGATCGCCCGCCGCAGGGCGTCGGCGGCCTCGTGCCACCAGCCTCCCCGGGCGCAGACCTTGGCCATGTGGAACAGGTAGGTTCGCTCGGCCGGCTCCTGAACCAGCGCACGGCCGATCAACTCCGCGGCCTCGCCGGCCCGGCCGTTCTCGAGCGCCAGCACGGACTTGACGTTCAGGGTCCGGGCGTCGTCCGGACGTGAGGCCGTAACCTTGCGGTAAAGCCCTTCCAGTCCACCGATGCCGCCGCGTCCACCGCCGCCACGTCCCGGGCCGCGCACCGTCCCGGTCCCCCTACCCGCCGTGAGTCCGGGCGCCAAGCACCCGTCCGGCGACAGCGTCGAGGCGAGCGACCAGTTCGGGGTCCCGGGCTTCGGTGTGCGTGATCAGGGCGTGGTCGAGGGCCCGGTCCCCTCCCTGCTCGTCGACGAGCGGGCGCCGGCGCAACTTCGGCGCGGCCGACTTGATCAGCGATCGCGCCTTGTCGGCGTTCGACAGCAGCACACGCACCACCACCTCGACCGTGACGTGGTCGTGATCAGGGTGCCAGCAGTCGTAGTCGGTGACCATCGCCACGGTTGCGTAGGGGATCTCCGCCTCGCGGGCCAACTTGGCCTCGGGCATGTTCGTCATGCCGATCACGTCGCAGCCCCACGAGCGGTAAAGGGTCGACTCGGAGAAGGTCGAGAACTGCGGTCCTTCCATCGTGAGATAGGTACCGCCGCGGGTGTAGGGCAAGGCAAGGTCGCGACACGCCTCGTCGAGAGCGTCGACCAGCCGCGCGCTGATCGGGTGCGCCATCGACACGTGGGCGACGCAGCCCCGGCCGAAGAAGCTCTTCTCCCGCGCGAAGGTGCGATCGATGAACTGGTCGACCAGGACGAAGTGACCGGGAGCGTATTCCTGCTTCAACGAACCGACCGCCGACACCGAGATGATGTCGGTGACGCCGGCGCGCTTCATCGCGTCGATGTTGGCGCGGTAGTTGATATCGGTCGGGCTGTGGCGATGGCCGCGGCCGTGGCGTGGCAGGAACACCAGCGGCTGGCCGTCAAGATCGCCGAACAGCAGTTGATCGGAAGGCTCGCCGAAGCTCGACGGCACCGTCCCCCAGCGCGTGTTTTCCAGCCCGTCGATCTGGTAGACGCCGCTGCCGCCGATCACGCCGATCAAGGCGTCCCGCTTACCATCCGCCATCGTCAATCTTCCGCCTTGCTGCCGTACGCACCACCTTCGACCACCTATAGCGCGGGCCGGCGGGGCAGCGAAAGGGCGGTGGCCTCCGGGGCGGGTGGACGCGGGGTCGGCGTAGCGCCCGGCACCGGCTCAAAGAGCAGGCGCCAGATCCACCCGATGGATCCGGATGGCGCGGACCACACGGCTACGGAGCGATCGGTTTACCATCTCTGTCAACGCCTTCTCGGCGCGGACGCGGTCCGGCACGTGGGCGGCGCGCGGGCCGAGCAGCGCAAGCGCCTCGGCGGCGGCTTGGGCGATATCCTCGGCGCGATTGTGAACGATGGCGGTGAACGATCCCCGGACCAGCAGCGATATGCGCGCCTCGACCCGCCAACGGCCGGCGGTCAGCGGCCGGCCGTGGAAGCCGACGATCGGCTGGTCGAAATCGATGCGCACGATCGAACGCTCATCCGCCTCCAGCCGTACCAGGAGGGCGAACAGCACGAGTCCGGCCGCGATCGCCACGCCGGCCGCGGCGGCGATGTCGCGGCCGTGGGTCGGTTCGCCAGCGCGCTGGCCAATCGCCGACGCTGCCTCAACCGCCGCCCAGCCAACGCCGAAGGTGAGGACCAGACTGCCGACGGCGAGCAAAAGCGCGCTGGTGTACCACAGGATGCGGTGGATCAGCGGGGATGCGGCCTCGAGCATTGACGACACCGACAAAGGGCTGCTGCTGCCCCTGAAACGGCCCGCTCACCCGCCGGTTCCCGGGTCTGCTACCGTGAAGCCGCGGGAAACTCGAAACCGTCGGAGAACACCCGCTCGCAGGCGGCCACCACCTGGCTGTCGTATCGCGTTCCGCTGCCCTCACGGATTTCGGCAAGGGCAGCGGCGCTTCCGAGCGCCGGCCGGTAGGGTCGATGGCTGCACATGGCCTCGACGACGTCGGCCACCCCCAGGATCATGGCCTCGCGCAGGATCGGCTCTCCGTTCCCGATCTTGGGATAGCCCGAGCCGTCGAGCCTCGCGTGGTGCTGCCGGATGATCTCCGCCACCGGCCACGGAAACCGCACGGGGGCCAGTATCTCGTAGCCGTCGCCGGCGTGCGCCTGCACGAGATCCCGCTCGCTCGGCGTCAGAAGCCCCGGCTTGGTGAGAATGTCCGAAGGGATCGCGAGATTGCCGATGTCGTGCAGCAGGGCGGCGTACTCCAGTCCGTCGCGCTCCTCGGCCGGCAGGCCCATTGCATCCGCGATCGCCAGCGACAGCGCCGCGACCCGTCGCTCGTGGCCGGAGGTGAACGGGTCGCGCTTCTCGACCGCCATGGCCAGCGCGTCGACGGTCTGCCGCAGCACCTGCCTGGCATCGAGCAGCGAACGCTGCAGCTGGTCCTGCATGCTCATCAGGTCGGTAAGGTCGACCCCGACGACGGCTACAGCGTCGATGCGGCCGCGGGGGTCCCGCAGCGCAGCGCCGTGCCAGCGATAGAACTGCACTGCGCCGCTCGCGGTCGCCAGTCGGGCGTCGGCCCGCTCCGGCAAGCCGGTGTCGATGATCCGGGCGATCGCGGCGACCGCCGGGGCAAGGTCCTCGTGGTGCGCGAGATCCGCTAGCGTCATGCGGGCGAGCCGATCCGAGCTGTAGCCGCTGGCCGTCACCATCGCAGCGTTCCAGTCGAGCAGACGGCCGTCGGGCGCGATCACCAGCAGCGGGTTCGGCACCGCGTCGCCGAGGTCGTCCAAGCGTCGCTGCGTGGCGATCCGCGAGGCACGCTCTCGCCCGGTGCCCCGCGCCAGGAGGAACCAGATCGCGAACAAACCAGCGCTCGTGACCGCCACGAACGCGACGCCCTTGATGGTGCCGTGCCGAATGATGGTCTCGGCGTCCGGGGCGACAAGGGCCACGACCCGGTCGGAAGCGACGATGTAGACCAGGGCGAGCAACGCGTACCCTGCCGCCACCATGGTCGCCTCGGCAACCGGTTGTCGGGCTGGCGAACGCTTCTCGTCGTCGTGCATCCGCGCCGGCCTTCCAGCTGTGGGTCCGAACCGACGCCGTGCCGGCTCGCCGATAGCGGGATCATCTTCCATAGGCTACATCGAAGTCGGGCCGAAGACGAAGAGGCCGGAAGGATCGCTCCCTCCGGCCTCTCGCCGAAACCGATGCCGCCTCGATCAGTGCACGTCGGCCCAAATCTTCCGCTTGGTGGCGTAGAGCAGGCCGGTCAGCACCAGGAGGAACAGGATCGTCATGACCCCGGCGCGTTTGCGCTCCTCCAGGTTGGGCTCCGACGCCCAGGCGAGGAACGTCGCGAGGTCCCTGGCCTGCTGGGCGACGGTCGCCGGCGTGTTGTCGCTGTAAGTGACGCCATCCGGGTACAGCGGCGGCGGCATGGCAATCTGGTTACCCGGGAAGGCGGTGTTGTAGTACATGCCGTCCGGGATCGTCACGCCTTCCGGTGGATCGGTGTAGCCGACCAGCAGGCCATAGATGTAGTCGGCGCCGCCGGCGCGCGCGTCAACGATCAGAGACAGCTCCGGCGGATACGCCCCGCCGTTCGCTGCGCGCGCTGCCGCGGCGTTCGGGAACGGGCTGACAAACCGATCCGACGGCAGCGCCGGACGCTCGAACATTTCGCCGTCGTCGTTGGGCCCGTCCATCACCTGCTTCTCGGCGGCGAGCGCTTTGATCTCATCCTCGCTGTAGCCGAATTGGTCGAGGTTCCGGTAGGCCACGAACTCCAGTCCGTGGCAGCTGGCGCAGACGTTCTGATAGACCTGCAGACCGCGCTGCAGGGCGCCGCGGTCAAACGTGCCGAACACCCCCGAGAACGACCAGTCCTGGGCCTCGAACACGGCCTCGCCGGCGGCCAGCGCCGGTCCGGTCGGCCCGGCTGCTCCGAGCATGGCCGAGGCAACCGCCGTTGCCGCGGCCAGCGTCTTGATGCGCGCGATCATCGGTCGTTCTCCCGCCGAGCCGCGGTCGCGCCGGCGAAACCCCCGCCACCGCCGATCACCGGCTCGCTGATCGATTTCGGAAGTTGCCGCGGCGTCTCGAACACCGAGAGCAGCGGCAGGATCACCAGGAAGTGGGCGAAGTAGTAGGCCGTCGCGATCCGCGAGAAGAACACGTACCAGCCTTCCGCCGGCTTGGCCCCGAGGTAGGTCAGGGCCACCACGTCGATCACCAGGATCCAGAAGAAGATCTTGAAGATCGGTCGGAACTGGCCGCTGCGGACCGGCGAGCGATCGAGCCAGGGCAGGATGAACAGCACCGCGATCGAGCCGAACATCAACAGCACGCCGCCGAGCTTGTCGGGGATCGCCCGCAGGATCGCGTAGAACGGCAGGAAGTACCATTCCGGCACGATGTGCGCCGGAGTCACCAGCGGGTCGGCGGGGATGTAGTTGTCCGGATGCCCGAGGAAGTTCGGCGCGAAGAACACGAAGGCCGAGAACACGATCAGGAAAACGCCGAGGCCGAACGCGTCCTTGATCGTGTAGTACGGGTGGAACGGGATCTGGTCCTTCGGGCTCTTGACGTCGACGCCGAGCGGGTTGTTCGAACCGAAACGATGCAGCGCGACCAAGTGCAGGACCACCACGCCGACGATCACGAACGGCAGCAGGTAATGCAGCGCGAAGAACCGGTTTAGGGTGGCGTTGTCGACCGAGAAACCACCCCACAGCCAGGTCACGACGCTCTCGCCGATCACCGGGATCGCCGAGAACAGGTTGGTGATGACCGTCGCCCCCCAGAAGCTCATCTGACCCCAGGGCAGCACGTAGCCCATGAACGCGGTCGCCATCATCAGCAGCATGATGACCACGCCAAGCATCCACAGCAACTCGCGCGGCGCCTTGTACGAGCCGAAATACAGTCCTCGGAAGATGTGGATATAGACCACGATGAAGAAGAAGCTCGCGCCGTTCATGTGGATATAACGGATCAGCCAGCCATAGTTTACGTCGCGCATGATGCGCTCGACGGAGTTGAAGGCATGATCCACATGCGGCGTGTAATGCATCGCCAAAGTAATACCGGTGACCAGCATGATCACCAGCGCGATACCAGCGAGAGAGCCGAAGTTCCACCAGTAGTTAAGGTTTTTCGGCGTCGGATACTCATGCAGTTCGTGGTGCATGAAGCTGAAGATCGGCAGCCGGTGGTCGATCCAGCGGACGATCGGATTCTCGAATTTCGTGGCCATGACGGGTCGTCCTCCCTCAGCCGATGCGCACGACGGAGTCCGAAACGTACTCGTACGCCGGAATTTCCAGGTTGCGCGGCGCCGGACCCTTCCGGATCCGTCCCGAGGTGTCGTAGTGCGAGCCGTGGCACGGGCAGAACCAGCCGCCGAACTCGCCCTTCGGGTCCGCCGGCTTCTGGCCGAGCGGCACGCAGCCAAGGTGGGTGCAGACGCCGACCAAGACCAGGACCTCCGGCTTCAGGGCGCGGGCCGCATCGGCTTGCGGATCCGGCAGGTCGGACAGCGGCACCGCCGCGGCCTCCTCGATCTCGGCGGCCGTGCGGTGCCGCACGAACACCGGCTTGCCGCGCCATTTGACGGTCACGGCCATGCCTTCGGCAACGGTCGCGGTATCGAACTCGATCGTCGCGAGCGCCAGCACGTCAGCCGCCGGATTCATCTGGTCGATGAACGGCCAGGCGACGCACGCCGCCCCGACGGCGCCGACCGTGGCCGTCGCGACGTACAGGAAGTCGCGGCGGGTTTCGCCCTGATGGGTGTCAGCCATGGTCCTCCAACCCTCACACGGTCGCCCCCGGACGACCCCTTGCTCAACTAACTATATCGATCGGGCGGCCGGACCAACGCGACGCGCTGTCGCAATACGGCCCCACCCTCCCGCGCCGCTCCGCTATACCCCACGCCTCGAAGGTTTGCAAAGCGTCGCGCCACGGGTATGAGCGGTTGATGCGCCTCGTCCTGTTCCAGCCCGACATCCCGCAGAACGCCGGAACCATACTGCGCCTCGCCGCCTGCCTCTCGGTTGGGGTCGACATCGTCGAGCCGTGCGGCTTCGTCTGGTCGGAACCGCGGCTGCGGCGCGCCGGCATGGACTACCTCGAATTCGCAAAGGTTGCCCGGCACACATCGTGGGACGCGTTCCGGAGAAACCGCCAGCCTGGCCGGCTGGTGCTGTTGTCGACCCGCGCCGCCGTCGCGCTTCCCGACGCGCGGTTCGAGGTCTCGGACCATCTGGTGCTGGGCCGGGAGAGCGCCGGCGTGCCGGACGACGTGCACGCCGCCGTCGACCTCTCGGTCCGGGTGCCCATGGTGGCCGGGGCCCGCTCGCTAAACGTCGCGGTGACCGCCGGCATCGTGCTGGCCGAGGCGCTGCGCCAGACCGACGGGTGGCCGCCGGGGTAGCCGCGGGTGGCACCCGGATCCGTCCCGCCTTCGGCGATTATCGTTGGAGCGGGACGGTCCGCGGCACTTTCTTTCCCATGTCGTCATCCCGGCCAAGCGCAGCGCGAGCCGGGAGCCAGCCACCGCTCCGTCGGCGGCACCATCGGCAAGCCACCGTCGCTGCGTGGGCCCGGATAGCCGCGGCTTCGCCTCGGATTCCGGGGTGATGGGTGGACGGCCCCCTGACGGCATCAAGGGTGCCATGCTGGGTGTGAAGCATCCAACAGAGGAGACCGTCCGTGGGACAGGCTATCCGGTTTGGGATCGACCTTGCGAAGAGCGTGATCCAGGTTCAC
>Ga0208414_1000383_pt1 | contig 47265 bp, 36 predicted proteins | sample AntAceMetag02UKE_FD_184770 | JGI IMG/M metagenome (GOLD analysis project Ga0208414, IMG submission 184770) | Saline lake microbial communities from Ace Lake, Antarctica - Antarctic Ace Lake Metagenome 02UKE (SPAdes) (version 2) | ecosystem: Environmental > Aquatic > Non-marine Saline and... | reverse complement strand
AGCGTCGATGAAACCTTCGCTGCGCCGGATAAACGATCCAGTAACAATGACTTCTTCGACAGTGGAGTCCTGCTGGGCTGATGCGCCAAACGGCGTGCTTAGCAGGGCAAGGGTGATGCTGGTATAGAGGGCTTTGTGGGTAAATCTATCCTTTTGATAATGCGACTTCATGCTGCGATGCTCCCTTGGATTATAATGATTTTAATGAGGAGATATTTTGACTACACGGCTCATTTCTCTGAGAACTCATCCCACGAATACACCGGCGAAGATTTTATACCACACTAATTATCTTTCGTTCAACAATTTCTAAGTAGCTCTTTCTGCCGCGGGAAAACGTATCGAAAGGTTACTTATGTTGATACCAAAATACCCATTATTTTTTTGGCATACTGGAATCGAACTTCGACTGTTTGGCTGAATCGAAATTAGCTCTAAATTGACTCTCTAAGCTAACTCGCTAAATTAACTCTCCAAAATAAGCTGAACAGTTCCGTGCTAATTAAATGGGGAAAGCAAAATACGCTCACATTTATTAGGTAAGGCCGAATTGCAGGGCAGCATTTACAGATGGCGGGAAGAATCGAAAGACAGGGGGCTCGATCAGTGAGGTCGATTTCTTTGCATGTCAATTGCTGTCGGTTTAAGGAGAGGCCCCGACGAAGTATTCTGAGACGTCCTAGGGGCGAAATAATGGCCTTTTTATCCTCGTCTGGCTTCGCGCACAGCGCTCGTTGAAAACTGCTGTGCAGTTATTCGAACCAAATAGAAATAATTGGGGTAGAAATAATTGGGGTCAGTGTAAAAATACAGTAGTTCTGTGATGTTTGGAAAATGGTATTCCCTTAATTTCTGCCCGTTTCTGGCAACTATTCATCTACCAGAGTTTTGCCTAGGTCGGATAAGTCACAGACACCCCAAGATACGTTTTCAAACCAGCTATAATAATTGTCGTAGATTATTAAATAATTGGGGTCAGTGTAAAAATACAGTAGTTCTGTGATGTTTGGAAAATGGTATTCCCTTAATTTCTGCCCGCTTCTGGCAACTATTCATCTGCCAGAGTTTTGCCTAGGTCGGATAAGTCATAGACACCCCAAGACACGTTTTCAAACCAGCTATAATAATTGTCGTAGACTATGGCTCTGGATTTAGGAATCTCTAGGATCCTTGCAATATCGCTGGCCTTAGTAGCGCCGTTTTTGCTCAGGTAGCTGGCAATTTCGATAGCTTGTTGTTTATAGGCGGTCATTCGCCCTGCATTGGTAGAGGCTCCGCCGAGGTTCGGGTCGCCGGCTCGTGCTATGAACTCATCGATTAGCCGTTGTTGTCGGGGTTTAGATTGTCGAGGTTGGTAGGTAGTAGGGTCAACAATAACCTGCGTAGTTTTGCGCTTAGGATTAATGGCGATCAAGCCTATGCCGAGCATTTTCAAGAGCTTAATTATTCGGTTGCGGTTCTTCTTTTTTAGGGCGCTACAGGAATTGGGCACACCGATGTAAATTATCGGGCTCAATTTCAATCGGTCAACGGCTTGTAGAATGACCTCCAGATTAAGTGACAATTTTAGTTCAATGATGGTGGGCGGTGAGGCTTTTTCTTTGGCAGCGGTTTTCTTAATTGCAACGACATCGCAGTTTTCTACTTCGGCTTTAACGTCGTAGTCTTGTTTTTCGAGAAACTTTTTTAAAGGAAGATAGAGGTCAGATTCTTTCATAATGAAGCAGGCATAGTTTATTGATCGATGGTGTATCTCTATATTGGTAAAAAAGAATAATAGAGTCAGAGTAAAACTAAAGTAGTTATTGCTTAGGGGAGCAATATTAACAAAATCATTGGTGTTGAGAATTATTTAGCACTATACCTGAATGTGGCTCATCGGGAATAAACTGCCGGAACAAATTAGGACAGCCGCAGGCTGGACGCCGCCCAGGCCCATTTATGAGTGAGTTGACCAATTTGCCTGTTGCTAATTAGTGCAGCTTAAAGTCGGTCGAAGACCAAGTGCATGGATGCGCGAGCCCAGAATCCAAAAAGGCTTTTTCCTGTTTTTCCAGCTGGGCTAAGCGCTATCCCGCCCGTTGACAATTGCTAGTGCATATTCGAACCACCAACACGAAGGTTTTCAGTAGACTGCTTGACCTAATTGTTTTTTTGAATCAACGAATAGAAATAGACATATCAAGGTGTGCTGCGCAGCGCGGCGGGACACTCATATTTTCATAGCTCAAGCGTGGTTTTCTATTGAGTTTTCGTTAAGTTATTAAACGACTAGCTTCCACGAGGGTTTGCGGAAGGGAGTAGCGATATGCGAGGATTAAAATCTGTTTCCGGACAGCTTCTTGTTGGGATAACGAATTAACCGAACAGCCAGGCATGAATGGCTTGATTTACATCTCTTTGAAAGTCTCGATCATGCACAAATATTAGCCACGCAGTGGATGTGTGAATACAATAACGAAAGACCGCACATTGCTATTGGCGGGGTGCCACCAAAGCAACTACTGCTGACAGCTTGACTCTCTATTTAACAGGTCGATTAATAATGGGGGTTTACAGTAAGAGCTTGTATAGATGAACGAGCGCGTTCGATCGCGTGGTTCTGCTGCAGAATAAGGTTGAATCGAAGGGGCGTCGAACTATAAAAAACAAATGTTGCTCAGGGGTGGACTGGTTTGTCAGTGCCGGTTTTTGCGTCTCGGCAACTGCTCGTGCATTGCTCTACCGCCTACATCTATGTAGGCGCGCAAAACCGGTATTCCCGCCATGACGCGCACGCATGCACTAATGCTACAATGGCAGGATGCCATAGAGTGCCCTTGGTGGTTAACAAATTTGGACGGACCAAGGCTGATCGCAGGCCAAGTGCATGGATGCACGAGTCTATAATCTAACTAGGCTTTGGCCTGTTTGTGCCCTCTAATACTTAATCAAACATCAAGGCGGGTACTCATAGGAACACGATGACAGCAAGAGTTTTTCAGTTTATCATCTACATAATAGCCAATGAGTGATAATCGATTAGAAGTTAAGATTTACAGAATCCTCGATCGACTCACAGCCCTCCTTCATCGAGATCAGCTTAAAAACCTTTTAGCTTTTTCTGATTGAACCCAGCAGCTTGTCACCTCCCTTGAGGCCGGCTCAACTGATAAATTGCCAAGCAGTTAACCCGAAACAGCAATTCACCATGTAAGACGTGCTACACAGGATAAATTGGGAAATATGTTGCGCTACCATTTTCTGTTTCAACACATGCTAACGCTGCTCGCGTTCAGCGGGCTTTTTATTGCCCTTAGCCTCCCCAATCAACTAATTTGGGTTACACCTGCTGCCTTTATTTATTTCCCGCTGGAACTGGTTTTAATAGGATTGTTACTTTTATTACCGGGTCGCTGGGGCAGTGTGATGAAGGTGGCGTTAGCCATATTGCTGGGCATATCAATCTTGCTGCGCGGCGCCGACTTAGCTAGCCATGAGGTTCTTGGCCGTCCTTTCGACTTGATTTTTGACTCTCATTTGCTCGCCGATGGAGGCCAAGTACTCAGTGGGGCACTTGGCGAACTGGCGTCAGCTGGAGTTGGGCTGTTGCTGGTTACGCTGAGCGGTGTGTTATGCTGGCTCGCTTTCGCCATGTTAGGTCGCGTTCAACGAGCGTTGCAATCGGATACGCGAAACCACGCTTTTGTTCTAGTGCTGCTGCTAACCACTTGGGGTGTGCTTGAGCGCTCTGGCAGCTCGCGCACTGGCAGCTTCGCCTTCGACCAATTAGTTTGGCACGGCGGTGATACTCTTAATAGTGTGCGCGATATCAAGCTGTTTGCTGACACAGTAGACGATGATATTTGGGCAGCTCCTGCCAACAAGCCGTTATTCGAGCGTCTGCAAGGTAAGGATGTGTTTGTAGTGTTTGCCGAATCCTATGGCAGGGTATTGCTACAGCGCGAACCGTTTGCCGAATCCGTAACCGCTCAACTTATCAAGGCGCAGGACACTCTCGCTGCAGACGGCTTTCATATGCGCAGCGCCTTTTTAACCTCCCCAACAGTAGGCGGTTTAAGTTGGCTCGCCCATGCCTCAACTTTGTCTGGCGCCTGGATTGATAGCGAGACTCGCTATGAATCACTGGTCATGAGTAAGCGGGTGACACTGAACCGACTGTTCCAAGATGCAGGTTGGCGCACAGTGGCAGCTATGCCGGCTATCAGTCTAGCGTGGCCAGAGGGTCAGTACTTTGGTTATGACCAAATCTATGATGCGCACAATTTTGGGTACGCAGGCCTGCCGTTTAATTGGGTCACCATGCCCGACCAATACGTGCTTTCGGCATTGCACAAGCGAGAGCTGGGTGGGAATAATCGCAGCCCTGTAATGGCCGAAATAGCCCTCATCTCTTCCCATGCGCCTTGGACTCCTATCGCCGAACTGGTGCCATGGAACGAGGTAGGCGACGGACAAATTTTCGATGTGCAGGCTCAAGCCGGCCCTTCACCGGAAAGCGTATGGAGCGACGTAGACTCGATTCGCTCACATTACCGACAGGCTATCGAATACATGCTTAATACGCTCGTTTCCTATGTGCAGGAGTATGGCGATGAAAACTTAGTTATTCTCCTACTAGGCGATCACCCTCCAGCTCCGATGGTTTCAGGGGACCCTAACACTCGACAAGTGCCGGTGCATCTTATCGCTAAGGATCCGCAAGTGATGGATGCCATTGCGCATTGGCAATGGCATCCAGGGTTGCTACCCGGAACTGATGCGCCTGTGTGGCGGATGGACAGTCTCAGGGACAAATTTGTAGAAGCTTTTTCTGAAGCAGGCGACAAGATCAACCCCAAGATGTTTGCTGACTAGTGATTCAGACGAACTGGCCTTGAGTTACATTCGATAGCGATCCAGCAGTGCTAGGCATTGAACCCGGCAAGCTGAGTCTATTCAAAAATATTTCTGCTGATCCGTTGACGCAAATCAGGCGTATTTTACTAAACCCAAGATACAATCTGCCGTTTTATTGTCTAGCTATAGATATTGACTCTGTAACCGGCCATCAATTATAACTTTAATTTAGTAGAGTCTTTATGTCCCAGCTTTCTGTAACTCGCAAGGCCAGCGCCAAAATTCCCACTGCGCACGGGATGTTTGAACTCTGCTTCTTTACCAACTCAGTTGACAGTAAAGAACACTTGGCATTGTACATGGGTGACCCAGCGGGAGCCGACACAGTGCTAGTGCGCGTGCATTCTGAATGTTTCACAGGTGATGTGTTAGGCTCGAGACGTTGCGACTGCGGCGAGCAGTTAGATGCTGCGCTAGCTATGGTGGCGCGAGCGGGAGTTGGAGTTGTAGTTTATCTCCGTCAAGAGGGCCGAGGTATAGGCTTATTGGAAAAACTACGAGCTTATAATTTACAGGATCAAGGATACGACACCGTTGATGCTAACCTGATGCTTGGGCATGAAGCGGATAGCCGAGACTATTCAATCGGTGCTCTCATGCTGGAAGAGCTTGGCGTTCGATCTGTTCGCCTGATGACAAACAACCCCGCCAAAATTACTGCGCTTAAGTCTGCCGGGATTGACGTACGCGAGCGAGTAGCGATTGAAATCGACGCCAATTCTGACAACGCAAGCTACCTCAGTACAAAAGCTCAGCGCATGAACCATCTGCTGCAACTGCGAAACGCCAGCTGACCACTAAATCCTCAATATCAATCGGTTCAAACCGACACGCCGGGCAATAATGGGTCTAGCAGGAACTAATAAAATGAAAAATCGATGCTGGCACAGACTGTCTTTGACGGCGTGTTTGCTGTTGTGCCAGCTGATGTTAAGCCAACAAAGCATCGCTCAGGCATCAGCTATCTCTGAGGGGGACGGTTCTATGTTCGACTCCAGTCTGATTGAAACCCTAGCGAAAGATCTAGCCCAACGGCCCTTTGAGCCTGCCGAGTTAGCGCCGAACAGCCCGTTGAGAAAGTTAGATTATGATGATTACCGACGCATCGTATTCAACCCAGAAGCTGCTATTTGGCGAGATCAAAATAGCCCCTTCCAACTGCAGCTATTTCACCCTGGCTTTTTGCACACCAACCCGGTCAGATTAAACTTAGTTGGCGAAGGCCAAGCGAAGGCTCTGCCATTTTCCCCTCAAGTTTTCGATTACCACGAGGACTTGCCAGTCATTGATCCGGTCGACGCTGGGGGCTACGCAGGATTTAGAATTCACTACCCCATTAACACGCCAACCCGCCATGAAGAATTTTTAGTATTTTTAGGCGCTAGCTACTTCAGAGGAGTAGGTAAAGATCAGTTTTATGGCCTCTCCGCTCGGGGCCTTGCGGTTAATACGGTGGGAGCAGGTGGAGAGGAGTTTCCTCATTTCACTGAATTCTGGATAGAAACTCCAGCGCATAACGCTACCCACATAATCATTCATGCTCTGCTAGACAGTGCGTCGCTAACCGGTGCGTATCATTTTCGGGTGCAACCGGGAGACGCGACAAGAGTGGATGTGGAGGCAACACTTTTTCCGCGCAGGGATCTTGAGCGAGTAGGAATAGCCCCGCTTACTTCGATGTTTATTTTCGATGCCACTAATCAAATTACCTTTGATGACTTTCGCAGTGCAGTGCACGATTCTGATGGCTTAAAAATTCAACAGGCTAATGGCGAAACCATTTGGCGGCCCTTGGCCAATCCGAGTCAATTGCAAGTGTCTAGTTTTGGAAAAGCCAAGCCGACTGGGTTCGGCTTGCTGCAGCGTCACCGGGAATTCTCTCAATACCAAGATGCCGAAGCACGTTATGACAAGCGAGCCTCTCTTTGGATAGAACCACAAGAAGACTGGGGAGAGGGCGAAGTGGTGCTAGTAGAAATTCCCAGCCAAGAAGAGATCAATGACAACATCGTTGCGTTCTGGCAACCAACAGGTGGATTAAAGGCGGGCGAAAGCCATCGTTATGCTTACACAATGCGCTGGGGCAACGAACCAGGTGCGACCCTTGCCGGACGAGTGTTAGAAACTGCAGTCGGCGCCGTGAACGGCAGCGATGAGCGGTTATTTGTAATTGACTTTAGTAACGGTGACAGCATTAAAGATGTGATGTCCGACCCTAACGCAGTCAGTATCAATATGTTTAGCAGCGCTGGTGAGATAACTGATGTTAGCAGCACGCTGGTTGACGTCACTGGTAACTATCGCGTTTATATGAAATTCGATCCAGTTGATGTGGATCTGGCAGAATTGCGCGTTGCTTTGGAAGTCAACGGCAATCCTTGGGGTGAAACTTGGCTGTATCGGTGGTCTCGATGAGTCAGTCGATGCCTTTAACACCGCCACGCGCCGAGCTCTTAATGCCAACTCAAGTTTTTTCACGGCGGCCGCTCAAGCGCGCTGGAGCGCCTAGTCCATCCCCTTGGTTGGCTCGACTGATTACTTTTGGCGGCAGCATCTCTCTAACGGCGGTGGCAGGTTACTACATGCACCAAGCTTTGCCACTATCAAGCGTCGACAGCGCGCTGGGGGCAACGAATTCTCAAACCATGGGGTTGCTACTTTGGTTGTTGCTTGCGCTTTTCACGGCAACCTTTGGCTGGGTCGCGCTCACTGCTATGGCAGCATTTGCAGGCGTAGTCGCAAAACCGGGTCAGCAATTGGCCAGCCCAAAGGCTCCGTTAGGTGGTAAGACTGCTCTGCTGATGCCAGTTTATAATGAAGATCCAGCGAGCGCCTGCGCGGCTTTAGCGGCTATGGCGGAGGAACTGGGTCAACTGGGTTTAGCTAAACACTTTGAGATATTCATAATCTCAGATTCTGACCGCTCGGAAATTTGGCCTGCGGAACTAGCGGCTGTGCGCTACCTGCGCCAACATTTAGCGGGTTCAATGCCCATATGGTATCGACGGCGCGATCATAATACAGCGCGCAAAGCTGGCAATGTCAGGGACTTCATCACTCGCTGGGGTCGCCGCTATGATTACATGATTGTGCTGGATGCGGACAGTTTGATCGCAGGAAATACATTGGCAAGCTTGGTGAGAGAAATGGATGCTGACTCCGACCTTGGCATACTGCAGACTTTGCCAAGACTATTCGGCGGTGAAACTTTATTCGCCCGACTGCAACAGTTTTCCGGTGTTGTTTACGGGCCAGTATTTGCCCGTGGGCTCAGTGCTTGGCAGGGCCAAGATGGCAACTACTGGGGCCACAACGCGATTATAAGAGTGAGCGCTTTTGCTGCATCAGCCGGCTTACCTAGAATGGCTGGACCAAAGCCGATCGGTGGCGAAATTCGGTCCCACGACTTCGTCGAAGCGGCGTTAATTCGGCGATCAGGTTGGACGGTGCGAATGCTGACAGACCTGCCCGGTTCATGGGAAGAATGCCCGCCAACTCTGCTCGATGCGTCAATCCGCGACAGACGATGGGCGCAGGGCAATGTTCAGCACCTAGGGGTAATTTTTGCGAAGGGGTTGCGCTGGCCTAGTCGGGCGCACATGCTGATGGGCATTATGAATTATGTTACTTCGCCACTTTGGCTGGCGACGGTGTTTATGGGGCTAATGTTGAGTACTTGGCTTGCATGGCAACCGGCCGGTTTTGTGGCCAGCGAAAACTGGCAGTTTGGCAGCCAGGTCTTCGACTCTCAGAGTATGATTATGTTATTCGGGTTTACCATGGGACTGCTACTAGTTCCCAAAATTGTTGGTCTAGGACTTGCTATAGCTAAGCGAGAAATTTACCCTAATCAAAGGCGGACAAGCCTATTGGCGAGCGCTGTTTTGGAACAGTTATTTGCGATATTCCACGCACCTATCGTCATGTGGTTTCACAGCAGCCACTTGTGGGAAATATTCCGTGGCAAAGACTCTGGCTGGGCCGCCCAGCACCGCCGCGGCAGGTCTATTCCTTGGGCTAAGTTAGTAACGAGGCATCGCGGACAAACCGCAGCCGGATTTCTAGCAACGGCCTACTTGGTTTGGCTCTCTTCGCCCCTGCTTTACTGGTTATTACCAATGACTATTAGCTTGATATTCTCTGTGCCTCTGTCAGCACTAAGCGGCAGTCGCATGGCCGGGCGTATACTGGCAAAGCAAGGGCTGCTAAACACGCCAGAGGAGATATTAGCGCCCAACATCATGCTGCGCCGTCGGGCCCTGCTAAACGCATTGACGAAAACAATTTTCCATAGCACTCAAGCCCGACCAGCACCGACATCAATACATGCAGAGTTGAAAAATACCGCCGCATGAAAAAAATAGTAGACTATCTAGGGTTCCGATTTCCTTTAACCTTATTTCGGCAAGCTTGCGTTAATTTAAGCGAAGTTAAAATAATATGATTGCTTTGCTATTCAATTTAATTCCTAAACCACATCGAATCTGCAGTGGATGAGAAAATTTATGTGCTTGGCGAGCACAAAGATTGAGCCGTATATCTTTAGTTTAGACTGGACCGGCAAGATAAAAAAAGCAGAGTGTGCTGCAGCTTCGACTGCAAATTGCTCGAAAAATTGCCAATATCAATTTTATCCAGCTAGCTTAAGTTAACAATGCATTGAAAAGAATTCCGGGATGTTGCATACAGAGAAGGCGGGGTTGGGTGATCAGTTGCTCGATCACTGTGCACCCAAGCACCGGCTTCACCGACTTGAATATATTCTTCTTCATTCGATTGCCGATAAACATTGTTCAGGGTTTTGGCGCATTTAATAAAAATATAGTTTCATGTTTTTGAACGATTTGATTGCACCTTATTTATCGTTAACCGCAGGCTAGAAATATTGCCTTGGGCACTGAGCCCTTGACTATGGTACCAATCGCAATCGGGTTTTCAGGCGAACTTGGAACACTGTTCGACGCAATCGCGCCTATTACCAAGTGGTATCATCAGTATATGTTCTTTGGTACTGTTTTTGCTGGATGACCTCACTGGTTTTATGCCACTCTCTCGTATCGTGGTCATAGGGGGGATAAAAATGGGTCATAGTTCTGGATAATATCGCGTGAATTATAGCGATAGACCTGAGTATTTCGACCGTAATTTAGACTCAGCCTTAGCTATCTGGGATAGCACGATTGGCACCTTAACTAGACCGTCTAACATGCAAAAAATTTAGTTTTGTACCGGCACTGGTGACCGTGGTCACCAGTCAATATATCAAGCCTATGCAAAACTATTCAAAAATAATCTTTCAAGAATTTCATCCGTTGAAAAGTAAGGCCTATTTTTAGTCACACCGATTATTGTACTTTTGATCTGGAATCTTCATTTTTCAAATAAAGTCAGCATCAACAAAGAATCCAAGATGATGCTGACTTAGCGACCTAAAAGTTATTACTGACCTGTAGCAGCAGGGTTCGTGGCTCACCGGGAAAATGGCCATTGCGTTGATTAAACCCACTAGAGGCATATTCTTTATCAAACAGGTTACGAATATTTAGCTGAATATCAAGTGAGTTATATGTTGTCCTCCAGCTAGCATCCCAGACAACATATGATTTAACAGTTTGACCGCCAAAGCTGACACGTTCACTTACATAATCCATACCCATCGCAATTGCAGAATCAATAGAAGGAATGTCGTAACGTGTCCAGAGTCCGAGTGTATGATCCGGTGCATTAACGAACTCATCACCAACAGAGTTGCGAATTGAATTAGGCAGCCCACCAGTAATTTTTGCATCGTTGTATGCGTAATTAAATGTACCTGTCCAGTTCTCGGTGATATCACCTACAACATCGAATTCCATGCCTTTACTGGTAACTTCTCCTATTTGAAGCACACTAGGTTGGCCATCGTTCAACCCGGTATCGTCAGGGTTGCCAACAGTTACATTTTCTTTAACGATCTCATAAAACGTCAGAGTGGTTAATATAGCATCGTCAAACCACTTGTTTTTGACACCCAGCTCCCATTGTTCACTTTCTTCAGGGTCTAGCCTACCGGGTGCATCTTCATCGAAGTCACCATCTAATACTGAAGAAAGTGATTGCGGGTTAAAGCCACTGCTTTTTGAAGCAAAGACAGACATATTCAGACTGGGTTTATAAACCAATCCAAAACGTGGCGAGATGTCTGAGTCAGAATAGTTAAGATTATTGGCCTTATCTTCTTCTTCAAAACGGTCGTAACGTATGCCAACAATAGCCTGCCATTTATCACTTAATGCAATCTGATCTTGTAAGTAAAATCCGATGCGCTCGTTACCTGTTTCCCTTAAAGGAAATTCCCTGAGTAGATAAGTCGAGGTGTCTGCTCCGTACACTGGATTGATAATATCTATATTGGGAATAAGAGATGGCTCGCCACGGCCTACGATAGGCAAAAACTCTGCATCAATCATAAAATAATCACCACCCACGAGGAGTGTGTGTTGCATATCCGCTATGGATTTTTTATAAACGAAATCAGTGGTCACACTATATTCATCGTTAGCGCGAGATTGGTTGCGGAACTCTCTCACCATGGTACGGTCATCTTCTAATAACCCTCTGTTCTCATGGTAGTTTTGAGTCCGTTCGTTAGTTAGGTAACGTAAAACGGTTGTATTTGATAAATTTTCGCTGATATCCGTATTGATAATCGTTTGCAAGACATCTGCTCTTACACGTTGAAAATCCGTTTTTTCATTTGGGCTATAGTTAATATCGGTTAGGAAGTTACCATCGTCGTCCACCGGCACACCTCTTAATCGATGCCCCTCAAGATCCTGATCAATATAGTCATACTGGAATATAATTTCACTGTGCTCGCTAGGGAGCCAAGTCATCCCTAATGAGAGCAAAGAATTTGATTCATCGGTATTATTTCTAAAAGGTTTTACGTTTTGATGGAAGCCGCCTATCCGATATGCCAGGGTGTCGCTGTTGTTCACCGAACCTGTGAAATCGGCGAAAACACCTTTGAGATTATAGTTTCCAGCGAAAAGCGCGATTTCTCGCTGTGTCTCAAACGAAGGTTTTTTTGTTACATAATTCAATAACCCCCCCGGCTGGCCACCACCATAAAGCATGCCTGAGGGACCTTTCAGTACTTCAATTCTTTCTATATTGAATAGCTGCGGTATCGAAAAACCGCCGTAAGGGTCACCTTGAACGCCGTCATAACGAACCTGATCTTGGCGAAACCCTCTAGCATTTACACCGGAATACGAAAATTGTGTCATTCCTGAAATGGAGCGGTAAACATCACTGGTTTGACGAGCCGCTTGGTCTTGAAGTAATTCTTGGGTTAGCACCTGTAATGACTGAGGCAGGTCCATGTAATCCGTTAGTGTCTTTGTTGCCATTGCAGACTCTTGAAATACATAGTATTTCGTAGCGCGTCCCTTGACTTCTATCTCCTCAATCTGCGTCACCGCACTTTGCTGCGCTGCAATACTGCTACTGAATCCTAAGGCCAAAAGCGCCAATGAAGGTCTGTTTTTAGTCATGTTATGTTCCGATTTTTTATAATAAGAGCGAACTAAATAATTTGGTGGCGAAATTTTAGAGTAGATAACCACTTAATGCAAATAGCAATCATTCGCATTAGCATTCGCGTTTGTAAAGAGTTAGTCACACGGATACAGTGGAACAGCTTGATGTTCGCAGCCGGGTGGGTGTGCGGCTGACAACATTGCGATGTTCTGTGCTTATTACAGCTATGCTCTCAGTGGTGTTACACGACATAAATTGGGCCACAAATAAAGCATGCGTGTGGCACCAAATTCAGTAACCAAAATGAACTGGCGGGTCGCATACTTAAAACACCAGAGAGCAATCTCAGATACGGCACTTTTTAGGGATTAAACAACTAACAGAAGGTTGGTTTGCAGCTGAAGTAACGCTAGACGATGGAGTTGAACAGCCATATAGAATTTTTTCATCCAATGACTGGGGCGTATTTAGGCAAAGGCCGCTGGTATAACAGGCAGCCGTTCCTCAGGATGACCCACCGTAATCTTATGTTACCTGTAAAGTAATGATTCTCTTTAGACTAGCTGCCGGTGAAGAGGCTAGGACAGGTTTTGTATCATCCTCAGTAAGTGATGCAAAAAGAAGAGTTGGGCAGCTTAGGCGATAGACAAAACTAAAAGCGGGCGAGTTCAGTATTTTTACTCACTGCTAAGTTAGCTCGGTTCCATCCGGCGAAAATGAAGTTACGATTTGCGTAGCTGTCATTCCCCTTAGAATTTGACCTTCGTTTTAGAAGCGGATCTTCGTTCGTTATGGCCTCGATGCTGAAGCTTAGCCAACAGAAATGATGAGCTAGGCATCACTTTCACGGCTATCGACCGATACCTGGCAGTCAAAACAAGCGTCGAGGTGACGAGGTTGTAATGCATCCTCAGGGCTCCTCAGATTAAGAACAGCACCCTGTTTCATTAAGACAACACAGTCGGCAAAACAGGAAACAAGATTGAGATCGTGCATCACGGCTATCAAAGTGCCGCCATTTCGTGCTATTTCACGCACCGCGTTCATTGCCGTAATTTGCTGCGCCATGTCCGAAGCTGAGGTCGGCTCGCTAAGGAGTAATAGGGTGTCTTTACCAAGGAGTTGGTTTTTTATTGTCGACACCTGGCCAATCGCTTTAGACCCTGTTATGTCGGTTTGCCTTTTTTCACTGATGAGGTTTGCCGCTCAGCAGGATTGGAAGGTTATTCGTCAATTTCCCAACGTGTTTTCCTCTCTTATAACTTTGAGAAATTGAGGCGACAGTTTTGTGTTGTTCGTTTTCGCTTTTTTTTTGTTCATTTTCGCTAAGAGGAGTCATGAATCTTAGTGTTCCACGCTATTGCTAGATATCCCCCCCCCGCCCGCCCCATTTCCCAATACCCCGGAAACAGTGATGGGTGAATTCGATAAGTTAAATTTCACCCTAATATTGTGTCCTATTTTCGCGCGCGCTAGCTAATTATCTCGACGGTCCTTTATACTTCGGTAAAACTATAATTAGATGGAGTTCAAGATGATTTCCCATTGTGTTTTACAAATATCTGCTATTGCTGTCCGATGCTTGTTAACTAGCGCGGTTTCCCTGAATTTGGCTTGCGTGTCTTTCAGCGCTATAGCAAACGACTTGCCGGCGGCCACACCGGAAAGCCAAGGCGTTTCATCAGAGCGCTTGGAGCGATTCTCCGATGCCATGCAACGCTATATCGATGCCAACCAACTAGCAGGGACGGTCTCTTTAATATCCCGTAACGGCAAAGTGATTCACTCTGAGTCCCAAGGCTGGAAAAACAAAGAAAACGATCAAGCGATGTCCGATGATTCAATCTTCTTCATCATGTCTATGACCAAGCCAATTGTGTCCGCTGCATTGATGATGCTTTACGAGGAAGGTCACTTTTTATTGACCGATCCTATTACAAAATGGATTCCTGAGTTAGAGGGCAAGCAGGTCGTTGTTCAAGACGAAATGGGCATTCACCGGGTTAGCCAAAATAGCCCCATCACTTTCCGTCATGTATTGAGTCACACAGCGGGTGTTGACCCTAGTGTTGAATTTCTAACTGATGATGAGATTGAGTTACTTACCCGTGAAAACACCCTAGAAGAAACGTTATTGAAACGGGCGCCGTTGCCATTGTCATTTCAGCCAGGGGAGTCCTGGCAGTACGGCAGCTCGACAGACTATGTGGCCTTGCTAGTAGAGAGAATCTCCGGCGAGCCGGTAAAAGACTTTTTGCAGCGTAAGATTTTTAATCCACTGCAAATGGAAGATACCTTTTATGTTGTTCCTCCTGAAAAACGCAATCGTGTAGCGTCTGTTTATAGTCCAACAGGACCCGATCAAAGCGTCGAACTTTCACGCGGTCCCGAATACAGCGACAAGCCATTTTTCGGTAGCGAATATTACGGTGGCACGGCTGGATTATTTTCCACGGCGTCTGACTATTGGCGGTTTTCTCAGATGATATTGAACGGCGGTGAGATTGATGGAATAAGACTGCTTGGTCCAAAGACTGTGAATCTGATGATCACCAATCACACTGGCGATAACGATATTTATGTACGCGGTCCCGGTTATACCTTTGGCCTAGGCTACGGGATTCTTTCCGACGCAGGGAAATCAAGAGATCCATTAACCCCGGGTAGTTTCACTTGGGGTGGTGCGTGGGGAACCATTTTCTGGGCTGACCCGGTTGAGAATATGATAGGAATTATGATGACTCAGATAACGTCTTATCGACATCTAAATGTGCGTCAAGATACAGGTGTGACTGCTATGCAGGCTATTATCGATTCCTATTCGAATAAGCCTTTTAACGTGCAGGGCTATCCGGTGTTAGATTAAGGGTTAAAGGCTAAGAATGTCTTATAACTGCCTCAAGATTAAACGGCATGAATCTACTGAGCAAATTGTTTCAGTGGTAATGAGCCGGCCTGCCTGCGGCAATGCTTTAAGTCTTGAGCTGATGGGAGAGTTGATTCAAGCATTCGATTCATTCAAATATGACACGACTACCCGCGTCATCATTGTGCGAGGAGAAGGTAAACATTTCTGTGTTGGCGCGGATTTAAAAGATCCAGCGCGAAAATTCAAAGAAGGCCAGGCAAACTTATTAGAGCGTAGCCGGGCAACCCAACTAGGTAAAGATTTAATACAGTCCGTTTTGAATTTGAATCAAATTAGCATCGCAGCTGTACAAGGCGCCGCTGCAGGCGGTGGTGCTTGTATCGCCAGCGCCTGCGATTTTCGTATCGGAACAGATGCCTGCATTATTGGCTATCCGGAAGTAAAGCTAGGCATGAATCTAAGCTGGGGCGCCGTGCCACTTTGCTTTCATTTGATAGGCCCGGCGCGGGCCAAGCGCATGATCATCGGGGGCGAATTGGAGTCCGCTGAAAAGCTGTTGGATTGGGGGTTTCTTGATGAGGCAGTTGCTATTGATGGGCTTAATGATGCTTGTGACACAATGGCCAAATTCTATGCCTCACGCCCAGCGCTTGCAGCGCAAATGATCAAGCGTAGCCTCAACGCTCTTCAAACTTCTTCAGCCAGCGCGCTGATGCATATGGATGGGGATCAATTTGTACTTGCCACCCAAAGTGACGATTTCAAAGAGCAGCGGGCGGCGTTCTTAGATAAAAATAAATAGCCAAACCACAGGCAAGTAATCAGTCTCTTATTCCTATTTATTGCCTTTTCTGGTCTGTTTAAGCGCTACTTTCTAGCAGTTCATTAACCGCCCTGTAGGCTTCGTTTATGGCGCCATCTGTGTGAGGGCTGGCCGAAGCGTCGGCATTGGCAATAGCGATTCTACCGTGGCGTTTACGACCTACAATAGCGGGTCTGTCTTGGCTGGTGCTATAGGCCCATTCGTCAGGGTCTGACAATGGGTTGTAGGAATAGGTATAGCCGTGAGGCCAACGGTTAATGGTTAACCCTAAGATATCTGCTTCATCATCAAAACCATATGGGCTTAGAACTCGGCTCAGTTTGTCGCGCATTTGATATTCAAAGTCATCAAAAGAAGTCGCCAGCATTTTATTTCGGCCAGCTAAATGTTGTTCACGCCGATTAAGGCCCTGATTGGGCGCATCAAAATAGGCGGACATTCTCACCACAATAGGTTCACTGGGATCGCGGGTAGTGCTGTAGTCACCCATGTTGATGGATGCCTGCAACGAGGTTCTGGAAAAGGTAAATCCGGGCGCCGTGACACTAGAGATACCCGCATCGACCCATGGCTGCCAATTGGACACAAGCACACCACAATACATTAGAGGCGATTTTACACCGTAGGATAGAGCTTCCTTTTGTGGCGCTGGTATTTCAGGACAAAGGTAAGGAATTACTGTATTCCAACAAGCCATAATGACATTCTTGCTTTTTACCGAATAGGCTTTGTCATTAAGGACATAACTGGTTTGCACTTGATTGTCATTGAGATGGCGTACTTGCGTTACCGTGCTGTTTAAACGGATTCGACTGTCGTTGCTGCGCTTATCCAGAAGCTGATAATCCACCGAAGCTGTGACGATGTCTTCCATGTCATAACCAGAAACAGAGCCGGGGATAAGGGACCTTACAAGCAATCGAGTGATTGTTGCGTTGCCATCGGGGAAGTACATATCTGGGTCGCCGTCTCTTGCTCGCTCCGCATTTTCCCTGCCATGCTGTCCACCGGGCTCGTTGGCTAATAAATTAGCTGGTAAGTCTTCAAGCTCTAGTCCATCGAACCCTGGAAAGCCGCTGTCGCGATAGTAAATAGCCGGAGTGGCATCCGGGCCTACTACAAATGAGCCATGAAATGACGCCTGAAAAAGTTTCACAACATCAGGGTGACAATGGACAACCTTAATTAGGTAGTCGGTGTAACTCATGTGACTAAGCTGGACACGCGTTTGCTCTGCGCTAGATCCAGCAAAGTAATTTTGCTTTGTCTCGTAAAGCCTAATAGCGTCGCGCTTGGCTTGATCACTTAAAGGCGATTGCGCAATGGAATCACGAATGGGTTTTTGATTGAAGCCAACAACTAATTTATCTTCACCGAAAGACTCACTATCGAAGAACATGCTACTACTCATGTTCATGTCGCGGTAAAACGAAAACATGTCTCGATTCTTATCGAAGTAACGTGTTCTATCGATGCCTAGCTCCCACAGCAATCCCGCAGAGACCGTACTGTATTGTGAGGGTGCTTCTACGTTCAGGGTGCCGCCATTCACCAGATGCATGCGGCCGTTGTGCCAGAATTCATTGCGCTTGGCATGGCCTCCAAAATCATCATGATTGTCTAGAAGCAAAATGCGCGAATCGGGGCCATGTTGTTTGCGATAAAAATAAGCAGCAGATAAACCGCTAATCCCCGCACCGACAATGACCAAGTCGTATTCGTTTTCGCCGCTGTCTTGAGCCTGCCAAGTTTTGCCATCGCGCATTTCATGAGCAACCTCAAACGATCCCACATGGCTGCCGCGTAAACCTTGCAGTAAGGATGGATTGTAATCTGGGGGAATAATAGAAGGGTCCAGGATCCCTTGAGCAATTGCGTCTAGTGGAGAAAGGGTAGAACCGGCGGCCAAGCTAACTGCGCAGCCGTTCAGGAAATCGCGGCGGCTAATAGGCCCGCGTTGCCTACTTTGATTTCTTTTTTTCACCAGCTAATCCTCATTCCATCAACAGTACGGTTAAGAGTGATTTACAGCATAACTATGGATTCAAGCGCCTCTATTTGGCTAGGGCCTGATTTGGTGTAAATATGTTCACCTTGACCAAAAAGCTCTTTGCTACCCATGTTTAAATTTAACCTACAATTGTGTTTTCCTCAATTACTGAGTTTGAGCCTATTCGTCAGCTGTTATTTCTGCCATAAAACCCTCGTTAACTAATAGTTGTGCCACGGGCGGTTCCTGGCATGCATCTGCTAGATGCACACTTGTGCTGCTTACTAAGCTAAAATCATCTACGTTGAATTCACTAAAAAGCGACCATGGGTTTCTATAAGAGCGTTATTGCCAATTAAAATCTGCCCTGAGAGACCCATTTTTGCTGACTAGAACTAAGGCCTAATCGATTGAAAATTTAAAGTTTGGGTCCCGAGATGTGCTCCCTGATTGGCTTTAATCCACGAAAGGATAGATGCCATGAAATCAACAAAAACTCACCGGCTATGTGAGCACATCAGAACCACGTGATTTTGATGTAGGATGAGGTCGGGTCGAAGAGGGGGTTTTTCCTGAATACCTGCTAGTCCTTCTATGGCAGGAGGTATTTGATCATATTTCAGTTTCTCAATAGGCTTAATTCTTTGTCAATAACTTCATCTAATTCTTTGATTAATCTAAGCATATTTAGATAGAAATCAATTTTCAGCTGCCTTATAAAAATGCTTTCGTTTAGTTCTATTTTGAAAGCGTTGTCGCTTTTAGCACCACTAATATCGCTAAATTCTAGATCTACCTTTATCGCTGTGGGACTGAAAAAATCGACACTTTTAGGTTGGTTGTCGTTCAGCTCATAAGAAAATTCTGATAGTTTAAAATACTTTTGAAAAAAAACTTTTTTAAACGGGTAGGGCTCGTAAGCCAGCTTTTCATTCTCTAATCTAGCGATCGCTTCGGTATAAAAATCATAAAAACGAGAAATAGTTTTTTTAACTTTGTTGTTGCTTATAATTCCTATTTGATTGTTCTGAATGTTGTTAAAAGTAGAGTCGTGTAGAGAAATCATTAAGGGAACACCTAAGGCAGCGGAATAGTTTATAGTGCTTTGTGGTTCTATCCTATCACCTCGTAGAAAATGAAGAAGTTGCTTTTCGGCATCAATAAAGTCGCTGTGCTGATCTATATTAAAACTGATATCTAAGGTGTCTAATAAAATATCTTCTTGAATATTCTCTAATATCGTTATTTCCTGTGAAAGTGATTTTCTGTTTTCACTCCAATTATTAATCTGAAGTGCAATGAGAATTCCTGTAACGACAAGTACAATTTCACCAAAAGCGTACTTAAAATATTTGGAGTTTTTGTTTTCCATAATTAGGTTCTGACGGATTTTTCTAAAAAATTTAATCACAGGTTAGCAGTTAATCCTAATGAGACGCTCAGTACTGGCAAAAAATAAGCCTAGCCTATGCAGCGTGTGTCGATTCTGTGAGTTTACACTAGGAAATACTTGGGGGGATACTATTAGCGTGACCTTCTTTTTCGTGCCCCTATTGTTTGTCCTTTTATTGTTGCGCGAAGTATTTCCCTAATCATAAAGTCTGGAATACTAACAAAAACAACTCTTAGATGATGCTACAAAGATTTTTGAAACACACCGTCTAAATCCCATTACCGCTATATTGATATTACGGACGCGGCGGGTATTCCAATCACACGGCAGCGAGCTATCAGACAAGACACAGTGACAAATTAAGAGACAAGGACATAGGTTAAATAGCTTTCTGTTTGCGATGCCTGTAGGCAATAAAATGTCGGTGTATAAAGGGCCGTGGAGATCATTGAGGCTAGTGCGATAGCTCGGAATTTTCGTTTTAGAGCGCTGGCCACGCTAGGGGGCTTTTCGGGCTTGTCGAGACAGTCTATTCCTAAAGATTTCTACGAGTTTAAGGCGCAGACATTCGTCAAGTCGCGAGAGCGTGATTTATCGCCTTCTTGTTTGCCAATGGTGCCAATGGAGCCAAGCTGGCACGGCGGCTATCACCGATTTAATTTCCCTCTCACCTTGCCAACTGGGGGTGGCGCAAGAAAAAAGAAGCCCACACAGGGGGTGTCACTCTATTTCAGCGTTTTGGGTTCGCTCTTAACCTGAATGTCCACTTGACGTGCATGGACGCACTGATGCGGTGGACGTGTGAATGCGCAGGGACGGCCTACAAGGGGTTTCTAGATGGTGTGTATGTACGCGATGGTATAGAGGAGCTCGATTTCCATATAAGCAAAGATCCTTCTGTGGAATATCTTGTCGGATTACATCACATCACCGGCCAATGGCTCGCAAGCACTCAGGAAAGACCAAGCTATTTTGAACGAATGGCTAACTATTTTTACGTTGGAACTGATTGGATGAAACAGAAATATCTTTTGTAACGCGGCTCCACTATAGTTAGCGACACAACAGTTAATAGGAATTTACAATGCGCTTCATTACCCTTTGTACCCTAACTCTAAATATTGCATTTTTAGTGTTGCACGCTGCTGCCGCTGATGGTGTGCAAGACGCTAAGGCGATTGAAGCACAGCGACAAGCCTCTAATGTTGCAATGGCAGAGCGTGATGTAGAGACGTTTGTTAGCTTTTTCGATACTGATTACATCATCACCTACGGGGGCGGTGAAAAAGTACTTTCTTTGGCGGCCGAAACTAAGTCACTTAAGGCTATGTTTAATGGCTATGCTGATGTTAAATATGTGCGAACACCACAAAATATTTACGTCAGTAATACTGAGCCTCTCGCGATGGAAAATGGCACTTGGATCGGTGAGGAAACTTTTGATGCCACAAACAGTGGGCGTTATGCAGCCGCTTGGCGCAAAACCGATGGTGTATGGAAAATACACAACGAATTGTTTATCACGCTTGAATGTGAGGGAAGTAATTGCTAGATCGATCGCTCTCGTTACATGTTGAAGCTGATAAAATTCTACTCTTCATACGCTAGGTGCTATGGCTTTTGTTCTTTATGCTTTTTTGAGGCTTTGGTTTTATCGACTTTGTAATTCATTTATGACCAAGGGCTTTATAAAACACGCGATTTAAGAAAGAGTTGTGAGTATTGACAGTGTTCTGTGTGCGTTAAATTTCTTTTCAGATATTTGGATAGCTATTTTTCGCTTGGGTAGGCACTTTGACTAATTTCTTAGTCTTGGAACGGAGTCGTTCCTCAATGTCCAATTCCATCTTGGCGTCACGCCAATCGATACACTGGCTCAAAGGTTTTTCGTTTAGATTGGCTACATCGTATTTCCCAAAGATTGGAAAGAAGTAATTGTTGATTACGCGAATGTAAACTTTGTAGATGACTTTGCCGCTGCCGCCATCGAGTTCATTGTGCATGTAATAGGCCGCAAGCTCGTCAACATTACGAAACGTGCGAGCACCTTTCTTTGGGGAGTGCTTTTTTCTGCCTCGGCTTCTGCGCCATAGAGTAGTTTTAGTGCCTGTCGTCCTGCCTTAGCGTCATCGTCGGGTCTTGTGGAAAAGCGCTCGCACTCTGCGCTCCTGAGCTTGATGGCGTTTTGTCACTTATGACCGCGGCCCCGTTGGTAAAGGTTAACTTTCTTGTCAAGTATGCTGATGGCTTCGCGCTTTGCGGTCGCTGCAAGTTACTGTGCAGTAATTCGAACCACCGGCACGAGGATTTTCAGTGGTCTGCTTGACCGATTCCTTTATGAATCAATAGGTTAAATCTACAAAAACAGCGTGTGCTAAGAAGTGTGCTATGAATTTCTAATAAATGTACCCTAAAACTACTGTGGCTTAATTCTGACCCATGATTAACCAACCCTTAGAAACCCCTTGCTGCTATAATGAGCATTGCCCCTTCTATGACAATCTACCGAGCTTCTATGCCATTTTCAAAACTTGGATTATGTGATCCTATTGTACAAGCGATTGAAGAATTAGGTTATACAACGCCTACCCCGATTCAGAAACAAGCCATCCCCATCATTATTTCTGGTAAAGACCTCATTGCCTGCGCTCAAACAGGGACAGGTAAGACCGCCGCGTTTGTCCTGCCGCTATTAACCTTGTTTAACAAAGAGCGTCGCTTGCGAGGTAAACGTATACGCGCACTTATCCTGACTCCTACACGGGAACTAGCGGTGCAGGTTGCTGCGAATGTTGCGCAGTACGGCAGGTATTTAAAGCTAAGTTCTATGGCTGTTTATGGCGGTGTTGATAGCGAACCACAACAGCAGCGTTTAATTAAAGGCATTGATATTTTAGTGGCCACTCCGGGCAGATTGCTGGATTTGGCTCATCAGCGTTCGCTGCATTTTGATGAGCTTGAAGTGCTGGTGTTAGATGAAGCAGACCGAATGGTGGATATGGGCTTTGGTGATGATATCAAGAAGATCATTGAGCGCTTACCTGCAGACCGTCAAAACCTATTGTTTTCGGCTACCGTGAACAATAGCGTTCGCATCTTTGCCGATTATTTTTCAGCCAGCAAAATGGGTCGGCCCGCTGTTGAGATATCGATTTCACCAAAAGCTACAACGGCACCCAATATTGAGCAGTGGTTAATCACCATAGATAAAGACACAAAGTCTGCCTTGCTGAGTCATTTAATTAAAGAGCAGAAGTGGGATCAGGCGTTAATTTTTATCGAGAAGAAACACTCTGCTGCCAAACTGGTGGCTCAACTTGCAAAACGCGGTATTGAAGCAGATGCCATTCACGGTGATAAAAGCCAAGCCATGCGCGAAAAGATTTTAGCTGATTTTAAGTCTGGGAAACTAAAATACTTAATTGCCACTGGCGTTGCCGCCCGCGGTATAGATATTGGTGAGCTGAGTCGCGTTGTTAATTATGACCTGCCCTTTAAGCCTGAAGAATACATTCACCGCATTGGCCGAACAGGTCGTGCTGGCGCTACAGGTGAAGCCATATCGTTTGTGGCGATGGGCGATTTTAAAAATTTATGCGCCATTGAAAGCCGTTTAAACCATATCATCAACCGGAAAGAGATTGACGGCTTTCCGGTTAGAAAAGTCGTTCCTGTTTCAATTTTAAATTATGTTCGCAAGAGCAAACGGTAGCGGTAACTTATACCAGTGGCGTGTTACTTTTTTTCTTCCATGCTCAGAGGGGACAACTACAACTTACCAACTTAAGATTGTGAAAAGTGTAGTCGTGGGATGGGCAAATCAGAGATGGCGGGTCGGGGCGGACCAATTCGCGCAAAGCGAATTAGGACAGCCGAAGGCTGGGCGCAGCCCGAGTCTATGGATGGATGAGTCAATAATAAAAGCAGGCCTTGGCCGGTTTTTACCCTGCGGGCTTCGCGCTTTCGCGCTCGTTGATTGTGCTGCGCAATTATTGATTCGAATTTAGATTAGATCAAAATTCTCACCCTTCGGGCGGCGTTCCCCCGTCTGCGCTGCTTCTGCAGCTTTCGAACCACCGACACGAGGATTGTCAGTCAGAGGATGGGTCGAACCATTTTTCTTCTAACCTTTTCAATTATAAAACGTTTCTCAAACTTTGCTCGCAACTGACTTTCTAAACCGAACCTGCCTGCGCCCGGATGGCCGACCTAGCCGCGAAAGTGGCAGATCTTTGCGCAGTTTCTCTGACTGAACACCGTCCTGAACCGAAGCCGAGCCAGCTGAACCGTATTCGGAACAGGACGGTTGCAGAACGCAGAAGCGGAAACTCTGGGTGTCCACCAGAAATAATTCCTAACCTAAAATGTGTCTAGCAAATCCAAGTACTGTTGAGTTTTCCAGAGTTCATGCCTTGGCTGCCATCAGGATTTTGTTGTTTCCACAAACTATTCTTACCTGAAAGCAAAAAAAATAGGGCAGTAACATCCCCCTCCACAGATACATCCAGCAGCTAAACTGAATATTCTGTGGCGGGAGATGTTGGTATCAAATCCAGAGTGGAAAGAGGGCATGAGTCACCTGTCGTTCAATTTTTCTGGGCTTCTTGTTGTGCTCAATCCTTCTTAGCTTATCTATGGGGCGTAGGGTGCCACCCTCAATGCGGTAGTTCTGGTCGTTTGGATTGGTGAACTTGGTTCCCGTCTGCTTCTGAATAATATTCCCGCGCCGCTCTACTTGCCAATAGTCCTTCGTGTGATCGGGTCTGCTGTACTTGTCCAAAGGCTGAATACGTTGGCACGTTTGGAGAAGGGGTTCTTTACTCGATCTGGAGCGTGCGTGCATCCAGAGTGATCATCTACCTGAGTGTTCCTGATTGGCGTGCTGCTAGGGTGGCTGGGTAAATCCCTGAGATGGTTGTAAGGTGTCCATCACCTTTACTCTTCTTCCAGTTCTTCGCCATCCCTCCCCTCATCTTCGTCGTCTTCCGCGCCGCTACAGGTCTCCGGCAAGTAGCGACTGCCTAAGGCGTCTACTGTGACCACGTCTGCCACGCAGTCCCATTTGATGGTGCCGTCGTCCTGGGCTCGCGCAATGAGCAGGAAGCCAGATTCAATGTCTTCAAATCGTGCACCAAATTCTGTCATATCTACCAGGGCCCTGAGCGTTCCGGTGCGTAATTTGTTGGCAGCAGGTACTCCCAACTCGCCTGCGCGGTAGTCCATACCGGTGAGAATGTCTTCCGGAATGAAAGAGCTCAGGTTGATGTCCGCCTCTGACTGCGGCATCTCGCCGTAGGTATCGAAGTACTCTTCAATAATTGCCTGCTGCTCCAGTCCCAGATCAACGGCAGCGGACACTGCGTCGTCGATTCTGGAGTTGTGGTAAAAACCAAAGGCTACTCCTATAAGCACTACTACTATCATGGGATAGACAACCATCTCGGAGGTTGTCAGCCCACTCTGCCGGGTCCCTGTTTGCGGTTTTGTCATCGAGCTGAATTCCAATTTTGCAGATAGTGATGCCCTGCACTATTGCAGGCGTACATCACTATGCAACTTTCGCGCCCGAGCGCCGTTTTTTCTGTCGGGCTTCCTGTTCAGTGCCGATGCCTTAGAGTTATACGAGGGCTTTCCCCAGCTGGTCTGGATTGCACACGGCGTGCGCGGAGATTTCACTGACTACCGCGTTGAGGGGCGTCTGTTAAGCAAGGACAACTGGAGTGGTGAGGTTTTTCAGACGGGCGCGCTGCCTTTGTTCGAAATGACTTCAGGCTTTATTGCTGCCTATGAGCAGTTCCTACAGGAACACTGACGGGGCTGGCACCAAGCGCCGCTAGCTAAGCTAGGCACACTAATTGCATTGCGTATCTACATCTATTTGTTTTTGGATACTTTTGACGGCGTATCGCGCTAAAGCGCACAGACTCGATGCACTCTGCTGTTTTTTTGTCTCAAAAAAAGGCGAGGATTGGTATGAAAACTTGGAACAATCTGGTCGACAAGTTTGATCTCCTGTTAAAGAAGATCAAGCTGGAAAGTGCGGTGAAAGTTGCCGGGAGAGAAATTCCTCCGGTGGCTATGGGCTTTGCATTGATCGTTATCTGCATTCCCATCTGGGGCTACCTCGAATTCGAAGGCCAGAACAAACTCATCGGTGCGCTGGTCGCTATCCTGATGGCCTGGGGCGTTGCCCAGTTGGGCGCTCTGGGTCTGGGTGACGGTGTCGGCGAGAAACCGGGCAGTTCCTCAGCCGATAAGTCCTAGGCAATTCAGGCAACGACGAAGTGGAACAGAAAGGCGCGGGCAAATGCGAGCCCTTGTCGATCAAAGATCAATTGGCGCTGGCCTTCTACCCAGACGAAAAACTCAAAGGCCTTTGAACCTATTACAGCAATGCAATTTACGACTAATCAATTCACCCTAATTATCAGCAAAAAAGCTCAGGAGCAGCAGTAATGACTGATCAATTCATAAACCCTCTCGATATGGTCAGCCCGCTTGATTCGGCGGACCGCTCATCTCCCGGGACGGGCCCCTCCGGCAAGCCAATAGTGCGCACCGAAGCAGGGATCATCACCGAAGGCAGCAAAGTCAAATGGGACAGGAAAGCCATCCTCTGGGCTCTGCCCCAGCCGCTTCTGGTGATCGGCTCAGTATTACTGGTCGCCGCGATGCTGGTGAATCAGTGGGGCGATGAGTATTACCGGATGTGGACTCTGCTCGTTGCGGTCTCCGCTACGCCTATTTTGTTAATCGCCGAACGGTTCTGGGCCAAGAAAAAGTCCTGGCTGCTCAAGCCCGACGAGCTGTTAGAAGACGTGTTCTGGATGGCTTCAGGCGGTCTGCTTTGGGCCCCGATCATTTCCGACCTGTACCGGACGCCCGTGTCTGAGGGCTTCCGGGCTCTGCGTGACATGTCTCCGCTGCAGATCGAATTCCAACCAACTACTGTGCTCGGGCTTATAGGCGCCATGCTGGTTATCCGATTCACTTCGAGCTTCTTCTATTACTGGCTGCATCGTATCCAGCATGAGTCACTGTTCTGGTGGCGTATGCATGCGACCCACCATTTTATCACTAAGATGAGCGCGATGCGCGGTGGTCGTACCCATCCTCTTGAATACCTAGCGCTTGGCCTCGGCACACCGATGGCTCTGGCCCTGATGGGAGCAAGCGATGAAGTGTTCATCGTGTCAGCTGCATTCGGTATGTGGAACGGCAAATTTAACCACGCTAACCTGCCCATGGTTTCCATGCCAGTTTGGGACTGGTTCTTTGCAACCGCGCAGCAACACCATTGCCACCATGCGCTGGAGCGCCGTCAGGCTGACTCCAACTACGGCTGCAATATCATTTTCTGGGACCGCGTGTTCGGAACTTACTGCGGCGATGCTGAAGTGGGTTGTTTGGGCGCAGGCAAAGGCGTTCGTCTTTCCATCAAAGACCAGCTCATGCTGGCCTTCTATTCTGACAAACGCCTCAAGAGTTTGTAGCTAATAGAGTAGAGCTGATCCCAGGCGGTCCATTCATTGGATCGACCTGGGAAGGCCACTGCTGCGAACGGCCAGTTTTCCTCAACCCACTGCGTCGCCCACTCGTAAAGCTGCGCATCAAACCCCGCATCGAACTCAGCTTTGGTTACCCACAGGGAAACCTGAGCGTCATAGCGCGGCTTGGAGCTGGGCCGCACGTAAACACAGCCTCTCTCACGATCACCCTCCGGCGTTAGAACCGCATAGGTGAAAGGGTCGCGATTGTTGAACCGCTCCTCCTCGTTGAACATGTCCTGCATGGCGTCTTCGTCGGTGATGTCCTCGCTGGGCCAGCTGCCTGAGCGGCTAAAGGTCTGCTGCAGGTGTTCGATGGAGGACATGTAGGCTGCAGAGCATCCCGCCGCAGCCGCAGCCCACACACGACAACGCCAGGGTCGCTAAGCTAAATGGATTCAGTCTGCAGGCCTGGGTTGCCGCCCACGCCCATCAGCGTAAAAAGCTGGAACGGCTCTGTCGCTAAATTGCCTGTCCCGCTATTGCCGAAAAGCGTCTCTCCCTGACGCCCACTTCAATCGGGAAGAAGCACGGCTCAGTTCCCTGCTGGCACGAGACCAGTTGAGTGCTGTGCTGATTTCGCGATTGGCTGCCGGTCAGTGAGAGACTAGCGAAGTGAAACCGAAGTGGCTTCTCGAAGTGTGAATCTTTACAGGGCTGGCCGAGGCGGCTTCATGATCGCACCATGCCGGCCTCTGTGCGCCCAGAATGAGTGCATTGCTGGTAATCTAACAGGCGTTTTTACCGCCACAAGTCCCAGTGGTTGCCCACTCAACTTCTCCGTCCTCGATCTTTGGGGTAAGAATATAGGTCACCCCATCCAGGTCGGACTCATCCTTCATCCACGTCGCAATGATCCGGCCGTCGATGACGGAAATGCCGTGGGCCTCTTCAGAAACAAGCACCTCATCGGGCAACCCTGCCTCTGCGCTATCGAGAAAATCCATGTCGACGGCGCTCTCGGATAGCAGAGCAGCCTCTACCGTGTCTTGGATAGGCTCCACCATATCGACCAGTTCGCTATAGCGAAACTCAATGTTCAGATCTTCGTAACGGTCAACATTTCTCACCAGATAGATGACAACTAATGCAACCATAAGACCCGCGAATGCGAGTCGGGCCAGTCGCTGCTGCTGATCGGGCTGAGTTTCACTTGCGTCCATTGGATGCTCGATTGAGTTAGATTTTTCGGTAGATTCGGACCTAGTGCCAGATGTCAAAGCAAGGATGGTGCCACCCTCACTCCGGGTACTGACAAGTTAACTCCCAATCTGTCAGGATCTGGCTCTGGACACAATAAAAAATGTACCAGCGCCACCGATTCCCACCCGAAATTATCCGGTATGCCGTTTGGCTCTATCACCGATTCAATCTATGTCACCGTGACATTGAAGACTTACTAGCTGAGCGAGGGATTTCAGTGAGCTATGAAGCCATACGCCTATGGTGCAATAAATTAGGCCCTCAGTTTGCGAAAAGGTTATGAAGAAAACACCAAGGATATGGCGATACGTTCTTCATTGATGAGGTGTTCGTGAATATCCAGGGAAAGCAGCACTACCTATGGAGAGCCGTTGACCAAGACGGTGAAGTAGTTGATGTATTCCTGCAGAAGAGGCGAGATGGAAAGGCCGCAAAGCGCTTCTTTAGAAGGTTGTTGCATAGACATCGATGCGAGCGCAGAAAGATCGTCACGGATAAATCGAGAAGCTATAACGTGGCGCACAGGGAACTGATCCCAGAGGCGATTCACCATACAACTCAGTATGCCAATAATCGAGCTGAGCTTTCGTACGAACCGACGAGAGTCAGAGAGCTGGGTATGCGGAAGTTTAAATCATGGGAGCAAGCTCAACGGGTTTTGGGTGCCCATGCTGCTGTGTACAATTTGTTTAACCTTGGACGGCACTTAGTGTCAGCAGAAACTTATTGGTATTTTCGGCAGCCTGCGTTTGCGACTTGGGGAAAGGCAGTGGGAATATAGGGTAAGTAGCAGATTCTCAGAGCGGTTGGTTAACTTATGTGGACTCCCCCCCTGTCAACAATAAAGCTGCTGTATCAAAGAAATAAAATACCTACTTATGTACGAGCTCTAATTGAGTAGCTAACTCTGGCTCCAGGATATTTACGCAAACGTGTGTTCGAATCTTGTCAGCGAGCTCGAAGCTCTAGTTAACTCTCTGAATTGACTCGCCGATTTTTATCTTCGATTGTGCTGCGCAATTATTGATTCGAATTTAGATTAAATCAAAATTCTCACCCTTCGGGCGGCGTTCCGCCGTCTGCGCTGCTTCCGCAGCTTTCGAACCAGACTGTGGTTCTCATCCGGCCCCTGAACTCCATATATAAAAAAGCCCCACTTTTAGCGAGGCTTTTTGAATATGGTGCCCAGGGGCGGAATCGAACCACCGACACGAGGATTTTCAGTCCTCTGCTCTACCGACTGAGCTACCTGGGCTTTATTTGATCTGCTGCGCTCGGTGACCCTTCGTTGAATCCCGATATCTCTTTCAGTCACTTACCTGATGTAAGTTCCCTCAATCGATTCGGCTTTCGCCTCGTCTCACCTTTGCTCGCTACGCTCAAATTTGAGCTACTACGCTCTGGAATACTTCGTTAAAACCCAATATCTCCATCAGTCGCTTACCTTGGTAAGCTCCTTCTCTCGATTTGGCTTTTGCCTCGTCTTCCTTTCGCTCGCTATGCTCTAATCGAGAATGTGCTTGATCTGCAGCACTTTCGCGAGCCGCGTATTAAACCTTCACGGCCCTTATGTGTCAAGGCCTTTGCTTTTTGCTTTACTTATCCTTCTTCTGGCACATACCCTTCGGCGTGGTCGTGGTCTTCGTTGTTGAAGAACTTGTCCATTTCTGCCTGCAGGTATTTGCGGTCGTCGCCGCTGGCCATGCTGAGCTGTTTTTCGTTGATTAACATGACTTGCAGGGTCTGCCAGTCTTTCCAAGCCTGTTGGGAGACGTTCTCGTATATTTCTTGGCCTTTGGGTCCCGGGTAAGGGGCTAGGGAAAGGCCGGGTAGTTCTTTGCCGTACTTTTTGCAGTTAACCATGCGTGACATAGTGATTCCTTTGCGAGCTTTAGGCTCGCTTCAGTGTTTGTTGCTGACTACTTGTTGCTTGCCAGTTGCTTTAATATCTTCTTAATGGGCGCGGCTAGGCCAACTTCTGTTATCCCAGCCTTGTCATCTTGGTTGATCGGATACCAAAGCCAGCGGTCGGTTTCAGATACGCCGGATGACTGCTCTTTCACGCTGTATTCTACCGGTGAAATATCTAAATGATAGTGCGAAAAAGTGTGCCTAAATAATGGCAGCTTTGATTTGCTGCTGGCGGCTACTGTTAGGTTTGGTATGTTAGGGGCCTCATCGTCTGCTTGTCCCTCTGGCAGGCTGTAAAGGCCTCCCCAGATTCCATTGGCAGGACGCTTCTCTAGTAGCACGTCATTCTGAGAGCGGCGCAGGATATACAGCGTCACTTCTCGTACGGGAAGCGTTTTTCTCGGTTTCTTGCCTGGTATTTCAGCAATTTTATTCTGTTTAAGCGATAAGCAGTTATCAGTTAATGGGCAGCTTTCGCAAATAGGCTTGCTGCGGGTGCAGACGGTGGCGCCCAGATCCATCATGGCTTGTGTATAGTCGGCAAAGCGGGCGTCAGGTAGCAGGGACTCAGCGACCTTCCACAGCTGGGTTTTGATCTTCGCCTGTTCCGGCCAGCCTGGGATAGCGTGAGCGCGAGTAAGTACTCGTTTTACATTGCCATCAAGAATCGGCGCGCGAATATTCATCGATAATGAGGCAATAGCACCGGCTGTAGAGAGGCCAATGCCCGGCAGGGATTCTAATGCTTCAACAGTGTTCGGAAACTCGCCGCTAAACTCGTCAACGACCTGATTGGCAGCTTTATGCAAGTTTCGAGCGCGAGCGTAATAGCCCAGCCCCGTCCACAAGTGGAGCACCTGATCGAGATCCGCTTTTGCTAAATCGGTAACCGTAGGGAACCTGCTGGTGAACCTTTCGAAGTAGGGTATGACTGTGCTGACTTGGGTTTGTTGCAGCATAATTTCTGACAGCCAAACTCGATAGGGAGTTCGGTCCGACTGCCAGGGTAAATTCTTTCGGCCGTGTTCATCAAACCACGTTAAAACTAGCGTTGAAAAATTAGACATTAGCGATTGTGATAGTGGATGAGGTCATCAGGAGGTGAAAGAGCTAGTTCAAAAGATTTTGTAGCAAGCCGCGTGCGGTATCGCGAAGGTTTTCTGGCACTTTGTCAGTGATGCTTTCTTCGAGTTCACCGCGCAGGGCGTTTCTGCCTAACTGAGTAAATATTTGACGGACACTGGTAAAATCTGGCCGGCAATATTGGCTGACTTCATCGGCAAAGTCGGCCGCACATTCTACCGGCCACTGAACTCCGTGATACAGCTCGCCGATTGGGATGGTTTGTAATTCTGGCTCGCCTAGCAATGTAAACGCCAGCTGATAATTAAAGGCACTTGATGCTAGATCAATTCCGCCAACGCCATCGAGTTGGAAGTTATCCATTTTAAGGTTTATCAGTTGGTTTTCGGCAATGCCGTTGTCGAAAACTATGTAACCGCCTAGCTGACTAAACTGAACTTGATCTGGCCACTGTTGAATACTGCCGCCGGTTGGGCTTAGCGCAGAAATGGTAGTGAATATTTGTTTAATAACGCCGATGTCCACAGAATTCCCCGAGATAGCGAATTGAGTTGAACCGTCTAGAGTGTTCATAAGACTTGCCGTGCTTGCCGCGCTGGCGGTGTACTGTGAAGTCATGTTTAGCTGGCCGTTTACCGAGTTAAAGCGTGATACCGAAGGGACTAAATCGACTAAGTTAAGCTGATTAAAGTGTAGTCTCGAAGTCATTGGCGCATCTGGAGAGCGGCCGTCCACTCTAATATTGCCGGCTATGGTGCCTTCGAAAGCAGAAACTGGCTGAATTTCAATGTCCAGTACGCTACTTTCAATATTCGTAAAAACAGTTATATTTTCAAACAGATACTCGTTTGCTTTTAAAGAATCAATCGACAGGCTGCCAATAACGTCAAAATTGCTTAGTAACTCGATAGGCAAGGCAGTATCTGAGCTAGCGGAACTAACACTTGGTTCTGAAATTGCCGCGCCATTTGCATCTGGGGTATTTTCTGCCGCTGGCATAAAAGGACTTAGGTCGAGTGTCGAAGATGACAGGTTGTAGCTCACACTCATCGGAGTAAAGTCAGTTGCCAAGCGGATATCAACATTGCCCTGTGCAATTGAATCGCCCAATGTTACGTCTAGATCAGAAATAGAAAACTGTGATTCATCGCCACTAAAGTCCAGCTTGAAAGAAAGCCTTGGTAGTTCGGTAGTTGCATTAAAATCCGCTTCTTGGCTTTCGTTTGCGCTGGCGTCGAGCGTTTGCATAAGACCAGCCACATCAAATGAGCTGGCCAGCATTGAGCCGGTAGCCTGAACAGAGTCATTTAAGCCAGTGATTGATACCTGACCTTGCAATAACATTGGTGTCAGGCGGAAGTTAAATTCACTGATCTCCACAATACCGCTGTTTAAGTCTGCACTGACAATGCTGCGCAGGCCCATCGGGACGGGCTCAGCCAAGCCAGTGGTATCGCTATAGGTAACATAGTCAAACTGCAGATCAATTGGAAAAGGGATGCCGTCTATATTGGTAGAGCTGCTCTGGAGATTTACATTGGCAAGGCTGTAGCGGGAATTTTGTGATAGGTCTTGGATATCTATGCTGGCATTTGAAATGCTGATTCGTTCGAACGTTGCTGAGACAATGCTGGCTGGTTGAGAGTCGTCTGGTTTAGAGCTTTCTGTGGCGATGGTTTCCAATACCCAGCCGCTAATGCCAGATTCATCGATTGTATAGTTAACATGAAAGTCGTCAGTGGTGAATTCTTGGATAAGGAGCCTGCCGCCTATTAAAGCGAAGGCGTCAATTTTTAGAGACACTGCCGAGGTGGATGCTAGCTCTTGTGGGTGCGCAGGATTTCTAAGTCTGACGTCGTTAAGTGTAAGCCCAAGTGTGGGGAAAAAATCCAGTGCCAAATCTCCTGCGATGGAGAGCTCGTAGCCGGTATTGCTAGCAACAGCAGATTCGATAGCGGATTTATATTGATTAGCATCGACAAGTATTATCAAACCAACGACGAGGGCAATAGCAAAGGCGGCAATACTTAAGAAAAATTTTACTGATATTTTCAACATCGAGTTAGCTTCTGTGTGGTTCGGGTCGTGTTAGCCCAACCTAGAGAATAGGGTGCCGTATTCTTCGATTTGGGCTAGTTCAACAGAGTAGGCTGCAACGCAATTAGTTTAACGGAATCACAGGTTTGTTGCACGATTGATGAAATTCCACTGTGGTTGCCCAAAATGGCTTCGATCTAAGGCAAAAGGTCGCTGTTTTCCTGTGAATAGCTGTAGCCCTTGCTTTCAAAGCGGCGGCACGCCCTTTATACTGTGTTCTTTTACGGTTGCTGAGGGCCTGAACAATGGCGCTGAGCACACAGGAATTTTAATGAGTGAACTATCTCCGAGTGCTGGTAAAAGTCGCAGCCCTCGTCAAGCCAGTGTTGAGCGAAATACTAAAGAAACCCAAATTTCCGTGACCGTCAATCTCGATGGTACGGGTAAGCTAGATTGCGAAACTGGTCTGCCTTTTCTTGACCATATGTTAGATCAAATCGCTCGCCATGGGCTGATTGATATAACGGTTAAAGCGGTTGGGGATTTGGATATCGATGCTCACCACACCGTTGAAGATATTGGTATTACTTTAGGTCAAGCCTTTAATCAGGCGTTGGATAAAACCGGTATTCGTCGCTATGGCCACGCCTATGTGCCATTAGATGAGGCATTGTCTCGCGTTGTCATAGATTTTTCTGGCCGGCCAGGCTTGGATTACCATGTTCAATATGTAAAAGGCACAGTAGGCAGCTTTGATGTCGATTTATTTCATGAGTTTTTTCAAGGCTTTGTAAATCACGCGTTGGTGACTCTGCACATCGACAATCTTCGTGGCAAAAATGCCCATCACCAAGTTGAAACTATTTTCAAAGCCTTTGGCAGAGCGCTGCGCGTCGCGATGGAAATTGATCCTAGATCTTCCACTACGATCCCCTCCACCAAGGGTGTGCTTTAATCCGAATTTAAGTTTGCCGATCCTGCTGGCGTAACCAAACGTTATCACTTTTGGGGCGTCGGCAGGCTCGTTTCGCCTGCTTTTGCAGCTAGCAATTAATCGCAACACAATTACAGCTGAACTGATCAATGAACAAAGTAGCAGTACTCGATTATGGTATGGGAAATCTGCACTCTGTTGCCAAGGCGGTAGAGCATGTTGGGCGCGAGCTCGAAAAGTCCACTGGGGTGGCTACCGAAGTCACCGTCACCGCTGATGCTAAAATCATAGCTGGCGCTGACCGTGTAATTTTTCCAGGGGTTGGCGCTATTCGTGACTGCATGGCTGAAATCAAACGACTAAACGTTGGCAAGATCGTCGAAGAAGCGATGAAAACAAAGCCTGTGTTAGCCATTTGTGTTGGTATGCAGGCATTGATGCAACGCAGTGAAGAAAACGGCGGGGTAGAGTGTTTAGGGTTCATGGAAGGGGAGGTTCGTTATTTTGGGGACAATCACGTGAATGATAGTGGCCACCGATTGAAAGTTCCCCATATGGGCTGGAATCAGGTTAAGCAGACAGTCGTTCATCCTTTATGGGAGGGTATTCCCGACAATAGTCGTTTCTATTTTGTGCACAGTTATTATGTTCATGCGGCAGGCCATACTAAGGTAGCCGGTGTCACTAACTATGGTGTCGAACTCGTCGCCACTATTGCTGACGATAATATCTTCGCTACCCAATTCCACCCAGAAAAAAGCCAAACTGCCGGCCTTACGTTACTTAAAAACTTCTTGCAGTGGGATGGTTCAACTAAAGTGAGTAAAAATACGTGCTAGTAATTCCAGCGATTGATTTAAAAGATGGCCAGTGTGTGCGACTAAAGCAAGGCCGAATGGAAGACTCCACCGTTTTTTCAGATGACCCTGTCAGCATGGCAGGAATTTGGGCTGCAAAAGGCGCTAGAAGATTACATATTGTTGATCTCAACGGCGCATTTGCTGGCACGCCAGTGAATGCCGAAATCGTTGCGGCAATCGCCAAAGCCTACCCAGATTTACCGATTCAAATTGGCGGCGGAATTCGCAGCCTAGAAATAATTAAATCCTATTTGGACGCAGGGGTTGCCTACGTCATCATAGGAACCCAAGCTGTTAAAGACCCAGATTTCGTCCGTCAGGCTTGCGCGGCATTCCCGGGTAAAATCATTGTCGGAATCGACGCGATAGATGGCATGGTTGCCACCGAGGGCTGGTCAGAGATCAGTGAAGTACTGGCTATCGATCTGGCTGAAAAGCTAGCAGATTTTGGAGTGTCCGCGATCATCTACACCGATATCGCTCGGGATGGGATGATGAAGGGCGTCAACATCGAAGCGACAAAAGAATTGGCTAACCATTCGCCGATTCCTGTGATCGCATCAGGCGGAATAAGTAAGCTTGCAGACATTGCTGCCATTCGTGAGGCGTCCGAGTCAGAGTATGGGGCCGGCATTATTGGTGTGATAACTGGCCGTGCAATTTACGAAGGCATGCTCGATCTTTCTATGGCTCAACAATTGTGTGACGAGTAGGATTTACTGTGGCCCTAGCAAAAAGAATCATTCCTTGTTTGGACTGTGAAAATGGTCGGGTTGTCAAAGGTGTAAAATTTCTAGATATTAGAGATGCTGGCGATCCTGTTGAAATATCCAAGCGCTACTGCGATGCCGGTGCCGATGAGATAACGTTTTTAGATATTACCGCGAGTCACGAAGGCCGGCAGACTACAGTGGATACTGTTCGCGCCATTGCCAGCCAAGTGTTTATTCCCTTGACTGTAGGCGGCGGAATTCGAACCCTCGAAGACATTCGCACCATGCTCAACGCCGGTGCAGACAAAGTGTCGATCAATACTGCCGCGGTGACTAATCCTGAATTCGTCCGCCAGGCAGCACAGCGCTTTGGTTCTCAATGCATTGTTGTGGCCATAGACGCTAAGCAGGTTTTTGGTAAAGAGGCAGAGGAAGGACAAGCTGATCGCTGGGAAATATTCACCCACGGAGGCCGCAATGCAACTGGCATTGACGTAGTCGAATGGGCAGTGAAAATGGTGGAGTACGGCGCTGGGGAAATTTTGTTAACCAGCATGGACAGAGACGGTACCAAAATAGGATTCGACCTGGCACTAAACAAAGCGGTAAGCCAAGCGGTGCAGGTTCCTATTATAGCTTCCGGTGGTGTTGGCAATCTTCAGCATCTAGCCGATGGTGTTCTATTAGGGGAGGCCGACGCTGTGCTAGCGGCGAGCATCTTTCACTTTGGTGAGTTTAGCGTAGGCGAGGCCAAAGAATATATGGCCTCGCAGGGAATTGAAGTTCGTTTGTAGCGTTTGCTGGCAAGGTTTATAAAGGGCGTTTAGTTAACCCGCTGAGCAAAATTACCTGATGCCGCTCTAGCCTGCGCAGGTTTAAAAGCATTTATTCCTTTCAGCAGATTTAAGGCTTCGTTGAGTGGGTAATCACTCACTAACACTTCTTCTGCTGAAATCATTGCCTCGGCCATTTCGGTGTTGTTGTTACCGTCGCTTCCATTACCATTTCCCAAATGACCCTGCAGATCAGCCTCGCTATATTGCGCGGCGTTTCTGGAGCGGCGAGTTACAAATGCTTCATCGACGATAATATCTGGCTCTATGCCTTGAGCCTGAATTGAGCGGCCTGATGGAGTGTAGTACAAAGCGGTGGTCAACTTTATTGCTCGCTCTTCCCCCAGTGGCAGTATGGTTTGTACTGAGCCCTTGCCGAAACTGCGCGTTCCCATGATGACGGCTCGGCCATGATCTTGCAAAGCGCCAGCAACGATTTCCGACGCCGACGCCGATCCGTTATTGATCAAGACGACAACCGGTATATCGCCGGCAACAGTTACGCGGCTTGCGTTAAATTCCATCCCACTGTCTTCCATGCGGCCTTTGGTATAAACAATTCTGCCTTGGTTGATAAAAGCGTCAACCACTCCGACTGAGGCTTGTAATACACCGCCAGGGTTATTGCGCAGATCTAAAATAAGGCCTTTTAGTGAATCGTTTTCTTCCAATAATTTGGTGATTTCGGCTTGTGCTTCAATGCCGGTATTGGCGCGAAATTGAGAAATTCGAAGATAGGCATAGCCCGGGTCAACCATTCGGCTGCGCACGCTGGCGATGGTGATGATTTCGCGCACCAAAGTGACATCAAAGGCATCTACGCCCTCTCGGGCGATCGTTACAGTAATTTCGGTGCCTGGTGCCCCGCGCATCATTTCAGCTGCTTCATTAGGGAGCAATTCCCTAAGAGGCCGGTTGTTTATCTGAATAATTAGGTCGCCTGCCTGAATGCCCGCGCGATCAGCTGGTGAGTCATCAATAGGACTGATGACCTTGATATAGCCATCCTCGCGGCCAACTTCGATGCCCAGCCCGCCAAATTCGCCGGTAGTCGTTTCCTGAAGTGCTTCGTACTCATCCTCGACCAGATAGGACGAATGTGGATCTAATCCAGAAAGCATGCCCTTTATCGCGTTTTTCAGCAAAGTGCGGTCATCGACCTCTTCAACATAAGCGGCACGAATTCGATCCAATGCTTGGGTGAATATGCGTACTTCCTCTAAAGGCAGAGGCAGCTGCTCTTGGGCGATAGAGGGTAGTGCCAAGCAGTTGCCTGCTAAAACCAAAGCTAGACCGATTGATTTAAGCTTGGTATGAGCGTTTTGGAGCGAATTCATAAGACTTTCCTAGTTGCGCTTGCTGGGCTCTTTGCCCCTAATCGAGAAGCAATGCTTGTATTTCGAATGAGTTGCAAGAATGAGTTGCACTAAACACTTATACGATTCAGTTAAATGATTTAGTTTGATGAATGAACTAATAGTTTCAGTTTATTCACGTGATGGCAATTCGGAAACTACCTCAATAGCGTTAAAGGTGGGGCCGTTGGCCACTTTTTCACCCCCTCGTGCCCAGTTTTAGTTTCAGTGCTGGGTAACTCGGAGGGTCTGGAGCGCAAAGCTGAGGTTCTAAGTGGCACAGCGGGTCTATTGTCGCTAACCCATGATAGCTGGCTCAGAAACGGCGGTTAGCGACTAGTGCGAAACCAAGGGCTGGGGTCTTGGGGTTGGCCATTGCGGCGGATTTCAAAATACACACCATCCTCACCGCTGATGGAGGTGCCTGATGTGGACACAATGTCGCCGGCGTCAACCCAGTTGCCGGCAATAGCAGAAAGTGCCTCGTTGCCGCCATACAGACTCAAATAACCACTGCCATGATCAACAATGACTAACAATCCAGAGCCTCTCAGCCAGTCTGCAAAGACCACATGGCCGGCGTGAACCGCTCGCACCGGTGTGCCTGTTTCTGCCTGAATAGTGATGCCTTGGCGGCTCAGATTGCCATCGCCGTAGCGCTCGCCAAAGCGGCTGCCAAAACTGCCGGTTAGAGGAGGGATAAGCCGGCCTCTGGTGCCTGCAAACGGCGGTACATCGGCAAACGATCGTACCCCCTCCATTACTATTCGGATTTCCTCAACGAGCCGCTGAAGATCTGCTTGATTGATTTCCAATTGCTCTAATTCTTGTCCTTTCGAGGCGATACTGCTTCTAAGAGACGCCAGTGCGTTTTGCTTTTCCAACCTAGCTAAGTCTACTGCCGCGAGCTGATTATTGAGCGCGGTGCTTTGTTGTTCTAGCTCGGTAACTTTTGCGGCGGCTGCTATTTCTGTACTATTGATTCGTCGTATTAAGGTTTCGAATTCACTAACTTTTTGTAACTGGGCTTCGGAAAACTTCAGCGTATAGTGCAGCATTCTAGCGCTGTCGCTGATAGCGTTTTGACCGTCTTGGCTGAAAAAACTTTTTAGTAAATTTGGACCGCCACGCATGTAGGCTGCTTTTATCAGCTGGTTCAGGATGGCTGCTTGTTCTACTTTTAACAAGTTCAGGGATTGCGCCTCACCCGCTAAAGCGTCTAGCTCGGTCTGAGCTTGTTGCATGTTAATGCGGGTTTTATCAGTGCGGTTGCTTAGTTCAGCTAAATCGCTATCAGCCTGTCGAAGTGAGCTTTCTTCTGTGCTCATCGCTTGAGTGGCCGTGTTGAGCCAGCCCCGTATGTCTTCGATTGCAGTCGCCACAGACACTAGTTCTTGCTGTGCTTGGCGGCCAGTGTTGTTTTGGTTCTGGCTCAGGGCTGGGCTAGCAACGCACAAAGCCGCAGCAAGCAAAAGCCAATGCTTGCTTAGGCTGTATTTTAAGGGTTGCCGCATTAAAGAAGACATCTGGCTATTAATTTTTTCAGCTTTTTTTCGCAACAAGCACCTGACCGGTCATTTCGGCAGGCACCTCAATGTCCAGCAGTGCAAGCAGGGTTGGCGCAATGTCGCTGAGGCTGCCATCTTGAGTAAATTCAAATCCACTTTTGCCGACATAGACCAAAGGCACCGGGCCAGCTGTGTGAGAGGTGAGAGGCTGATTGGTTGCAGGGTCAAGCATCTGCTCGACGTTGCCGTGGTCGGCTGTTATCAATAGCTCACCGTCGATTGCAAGGATGGCATCAACAATGGGTTTTAGACATTTATCGACGGCTTCCACAGCTTTAACTGCGGCGGCAAAATTACCGGTGTGACCCACCATGTCGCCATTTGCATAGTTGCAAATAATGACGTCGTATTTGCCAGAGTTGATTGCTTCAACTAGTTTGTCAGTTAATTCGAAAGCTGACATTTCAGGTTTCAGATCATAGGTTTTAACCTGAGGAGAAGGAATTAGCTCGCGATCTTCGTTAGCAAAAGGCTGTTCACGGCCGCCGTTAAAAAAGAAAGTTACGTGAGCATATTTTTCGGTCTCGGCAATGCGCAGCTGGGTTTTTCCGGTGTTAGCAAGATACTCGCCCAAAACATTTTCCAATGCTATGGGCGGGTAGGCGACGGTTGCCTCAATGTCAGCGGCGTATTGCGTTAATGTAATAAAGTCTCCCAGCATAGGTCTGGCTTCACGAGTAAAACCGTTAAATTTGTCATCTACAAAGGCGCGGCTGATTTCTCGTGCACGGTCGGCGCGAAAATTCATGAAATAAACCACGTCACCGTCATCTATGATGCAGTTGTTGCCGTCTGAATCGGTAATTGAGGTTGCTTGCACAAACTCATCGTCTTCTGCGCGCTCGTATGCCGCTGCCAGTGCGTCATTTACATTGCTGTAGCTGAACGGCGCTTTGCCCTGGGTTAGTAAGTCGTAAGCCGGTTGCACGCGATCCCAGCGATTGTCGCGATCCATGGCAAAAAAGCGCCCACAAAAAGAGGCGATACGACCGCGACCAGACTTTCTAAGAAGGTCATCGGTTTTTTGCAGCGAGGCCAGTGCGCTGCGCGGAGCAGTGTCGCGGCCATCTAAAAAGGCATGCACGTATATTTGCGGCACATCCCGCGCAATGGCCATTTCAACCATGGCATTAATTTGGTTTTCGTGGCTGTGAATACCCCCGGCAGAAAGCAAGCCGATTATGTGAATAGGGGTTTCACTGTCTTTGGCTTTGCGGATGCCGCTGCGCAGTACCTGATTGGTAAAAAATGTACCGTCTTCAATTGCCTTGTCGATTCGCGTAAGGCTCTGATAAACAACGCGACCGGCCCCGAGATTCATATGGCCTACTTCGGAATTGCCCATTTGTCCTGCGGGCAGTCCTACCGATTTTCCTGAGGTATCGATGAGGGCGTGAGGCTGATCCTGCCAAAGTTTGTCCCAATTTGGGCTTTTCGCAGCATGGATTGCGTTGCTGGCGGTTTCTTCTCGATGGCCCCAGCCATCAAGGATGAGTAGAAGGGCAGTTTTCTTATGGGTCATGGCGGGCGCTTTATCCGAAGGCTATGTGAGTTTTAATCAGACTCAATATTATCCTTTAAACCCGGAATCATAGCGAGTGAATCACGATGAGCGACTTCTTTAGCGGCGACTGTCCGTGTATACTCCTTGCCTTTTGCGGTAGCGGCGACTTAACGTCCGTGGGATATATCTGAATCATAATGGCTCAATTTATTGAATTTATAGGTAATCATCTAGTCTTAGCGGCAGCTTGGCTGCTGGTTGCGACTGGGATTGTTTTTTATCACCAACGTACAGGTTCCAAGTCTGTCAGTCCTCAAGGGGCGGTTGCGCTTATTAATCGCAGCGACGGGATTGTTGTTGATTTAAGGGACAAGAAAGATTTTGACGCTGGGCACATTGTCGACTCGATCAACATTCCTTATGCAAAGCTAGCTCAGAGATTGACCGAGCTGGACAAGCACAAGGAGAAGCCGGTAATCGTGGTTTGTAAGCTTGGGCAGCAGTCAGGTATGGCTTCAAAGCAAATCCAAGAGGCGGGCTTTTTGGATGTTCACAAGTTGGCAGGCGGTATAAGCGAATGGCGAGCTCAGTCGCTGCCTGTAGTGAATAAATAGCGCATAAATAGTTGACAAGTAGCAGTTGAACTAACAAATATTAGTTAACCAAAAGCATTGCTTGTAAGCGATTACTTACAAAAAAACTTAATTCACACGATACAAAGACTCTATAGGATTAATCATGGCCGAGAATGAAGAAAACACAACAGCAGCGGCCGCTGCACCTTTGGGCACTGAGCAACCTACAGGGCCTCAGTTTGCTTTACAGCGTATATTTTTGAAGGATTCTTCTTTTGAATCGCCCCGCAGTCCGCTTATTTTTCAGGCGCAGTGGAGCCCAAAGATTAACTTCGATATTAAGACGCGCAGTAGCAAAGTTCAGGATGATGTCTACGAGGTTGTCTTGGTATTAACTGCCGAAGCGCAAATTGACGAGCAGGCCGCATTTTTGGTGGAGGTTCACCAGGCAGGCATATTCACAGCTAAAGATTTTGATGATGTACAGTTAGAGCAGGTTCTGGCGACGGTATGCCCTAACATCCTTTTTCCATATGCTCGCGAAGCGGTGGACAGCTTAGTCATTAAAGGCAGTTTCCCAGCACTTATGTTGGCGCCTATAAACTTTGATGCGCTTTACTTGCAGCAAAAGCAGCAAAAGCAGCAGGCTCAGCAAGCAGCAGCGGACGGTGGCGACACGGCTGCGGAAGTTCCTGCATCAGATACTACTCAGTAGTCACTTGTGTAGATCAAAAAAGGCCGCTGTTAGCGGCCTTTTTTCCCTGATTTTTTAGTTTTACTAACTGTCTCTTAACTACTTTTTAGCTATTTTTAGCTCGTTCTTATTTTTTTTGCTTTCCTGCGTTATCTTCATTGCCCTAATTCGAAGCCTAGCTGACGCCAAGCTTCGTAAACTAATACAGCGCAAGCGTTGGCCAGGTTCAGACTTCGGCTTTGGGCTAGCATAGGGATTCTAACTAGGTTTTCGGTGCCCAATTCATCTCTAATGGAATCTGGCAGGCCGCGCGTCTCAGGTCCAAAAACCAAAAAATCGCCTTTTTGATAGCGAACTTCAGCGTAATTGTTTTGACCCTTTGTGGAAATGCCAAAAAGACGCGAATTGCCGTTAACTTCTTTAAAGTTCTGCCAGTTGTCATAAATCGTGATGCCGGCAAACTCGTGATAATCTAATCCTGCGCGGCGCATTCGCTTATCATCAAGCTCAAAGCCAAAGGGTTTGATCAAATGTAGCTGTGAGCCTGTATTTGCGGCTAATCGGATAATATTTCCCGTGTTAGGGGGTATTTCTGGTTCGAAAAGAACGATGTTGATCAAAATTTAACCACTCGATTACAGTCAGTCGCACACTTTAACAGCTACTGATTATTAAAATCAGTTAAATTTGGATTGCCGAGATATTCGAAGTCTTCCCACCTTTAGTCCAGCGCAGTGCCATTAATAGGGCGTTTCCGATCTTAAGTAAGTAGCTTTCCCTAGTTTATCCTGAATATGGATCTGTTTTTTCTTAGAATTTAACGACCTAAAAGAAACTCCTGACAGGCTTATCAGGTTTGGCAGGCGTTTATGCGGCTCAAAGATTTTTAGCGGCTAGCCACAACAGGAATTGCGTTGGGCATTTCGTGCAAACAATAGGGCCTTAGCCTTTTAGTGGTTTTTAATTAACGGGCCGCAGAGCGATGTTTCAGTTTTTGAAGAAGAAGACGAAACCGACAGTCTGAGTTGGCCTTATGGTCCAGTCCGATCAGCTTGTACTGGCCCATGTGGAACGAAGCGATGGTTCGCCTTACGTGTCTGTTGACAAGTGGCGCTGGAACCTGCCAAAGACGCCTCGGCGGTGTTGGAGGATCTGGTCAAGGAATTGAATCTTAGGGAGATGCAGTGCAGGGACGTGCTGAACCCCAAAGATTACTGCTGCACTTGGCACTAGCGCCTAACGCAGAGCCCAACGAATTGCGCTTTGCCGTGCGCTGAAAAATTAAAGGTTTGTTGGATATAAAAATCGACGACGCTGCGATTGACGTGTTCCAAGTGCTGGAAGATAAATGCCGGGCCCGCCAAATGTTTTATACGGTGGCATCATTGAAACCCAAAGTTCAGTTTATCGCTGAAATATTTTCGGCCTGTGGCTTAGAACTAGAGCCCTAAACGCCGACACGCGCTCGATAACCTTGTCGCTGCAAGGCTATTTAACCAACTAGACTAGTGTCTAGTGTTCTCAGGGCGGCTCAGATTGGTATTAGCTGGGGCGCTATTTGCTCAAGATGTTTGGCGTCTTATTATTTGCAAACAACATCCCAGCCAACGACTTTCACGCTTACAATCTAGCAAGGTCAGAATCAATTCAAGTATATTGCTTCACTTAAGATTGCTTACCGCTGCGAATTAACTTCGTGTTTCTGTCAGCAACGCTGGCGCCGACTCCATTCGATCTCTTCGAAATCGGAGTCAGAGCTAGTCATCCAGCTCAGGGCTTGAATCTGTGCTCTTAGGATGCGAGGAGCCTAGTTCCTTAATCTTGCGAGTGAGCGTGTTGCGTCCCCAGCCAAGCAGGTTTGCTGCATCTCTGCGTCGGCCAGATGTGTGCTTCAGCGCAATATCGATTAACGTACGTTCGAACAGTGGCGTGGCTTGATCAAGAATTCCTGTATTGCCCAGACTTAATTGCTGGTCCGCCCAAGCCTGCAGCGCAAATGTCCAGCTGCCAGTGTTGCTGCTCTGGGCCTCTTGAGCTGAAAACTCTGGAGGCAGATCGGTCATATAGACTTCACGGCTGGAGGCCATGACGGTGACCCAGCGGCAGAAGTTTTCCAATTGCCTAACATTGCCAGGCCAGCTTAGGCCGATTAGATAATTTTCAGTCTCCGGCCTTAATATTTTAGGCTCCATGCCTAATTCTTTAGCCGCCGACTTTAGAAAATGCGATGCAAGCGTTGGAATATCTTCGCGGCGATCACTAAGTTTAGGTATGTGAATGCGAATGACATTGAGACGGTGAAAAAGGTCTTCGCGGAACAAATGTTTCTCTACAAGCTGTTCTAAGTTTTGGTGAGTAGCCGCGATAATGCGCACGTCTACTTTGATCGACATGTGGCCGCCGACACGATAGAACTCGCCATCGGACAGCACCCTTAACAGTCTAGTTTGTGTCTCGGCTGGCATGTCACCAATTTCATCTAAAAATAAAGTGCCGCCATCAGCTTGCTCAAAACGGCCGGTACGCTGAGATGTGGCGCCAGTGAAAGCGCCTTTCTCGTGGCCGAATAATTCCGACTCAATAAGCTCCTTCGGTATAGCGGCGACGTTTAACGGCACAAAAGGCTGTTTGCTGCGCGGGCTGTGGCGATGCAGGGCATGGGCTACTAGTTCTTTGCCGGTGCCTGACTCGCCATTGATTAATACCGAGATATTGGACTGGGAGAGCCGGCCAATTGCGCGAAACACTTCCTGCATCGCAGGCGCTTCGCCAATTATCTCTTGGTCCTTAATAGGGGCTTGTAAAACGGGCTCGCTGCTCTGCTCTTTCGAATGTTGTAGTGCCCGTTTGGTTACAGCAACGGCTTCGTCAATGTCGAAGGGCTTGGGCAAATATTCAAAAGCGCCGCGGCTATAGGAGGAAACGGCGCTGTCCAAATCAGAATGAGCGGTCATGATAATGACCGGTAGCAGCGGATGCTTTTCTTGAATGGTGGAGAGCAAGTCTAATCCGTTAATTCCCGGCATTCGAATGTCGCTGATGATAGCATCAGGAAGTTCATGCGTTAGCCGGTGAAGTAACTGATCACCGTTCTCAAAGGTCTCTGTGCTGACCCCTGTTTTAGTTAATGATTTTTCCAACACCCAGCGAATAGAGCGGTCGTCGTCGAGTATCCAAACGGAATTGTGATTGGCCATGTTTCGGTGCACCTTTTCTTTAATCCACATACGAGGTTACGCAGATTTTGCTGCAGTTGGTTCAAGGGGTAATACGATTGTAAATTTTGTTTCTGCCTGATCGCTCTGACATTCGATCATGCCTTCATGCTGATTAATAATACCGTGAGTGATGGAAAGGCCCAGTCCGGTGCCTTCAGCTCGACCACTTATCATCGGATAGAAAATTGTATTAATGAGATCCTCTGGAACTCCTGGTCCGTTGTCGATAATCTCGATGCTCGCCGCCAAGCGGTGAAACTTAGAATCTATGGTTGAGTTTCGTATAATCCGAGAGCGAATAATAATTTTGCCCAAGTTATGTTCTATGTCAGGGCTAGTCAAAGATTGCATCGCATTTCTCACCAGATTTAAAACGGCCTGAATCAATTGCTCAGCATCAGCCATGATTGTTGGTATGCTTGGGTCATAGTCCTGCACTAATTGGATGCCAGAAATATGTTGGTCTGCAATTTCGGCGGTGACTAAACTTCGGACTCGCTCAAGCACTTCGTGAATATTTATTTCCTTTTTGTATAGAGGTTTTTTCGAGCCGACCATGCGATCGACGAGATTACGCAGTCTGTCTGCTTCCTCGATAATGACGTTGGTGTATTCACTAAGCTCGTCGCCTGGAATTTCCCGCGCCAATAACTGGGCCGCACCGCGAATGCCTCCCAAAGGGTTTTTGATTTCGTGAGCCAGTCCTCGCACTAATTCCTGGGTTGTCGCATGGGCCGAGTGCAAAGTTTCTTCTCGACTGATCCGATGGGCGTGCTCCAAAGAATTAAGTTCTATAAGAGCCTGCATTTCCCCATTATCCTCAAACGGACTAATTGTGTAATCAACCAAGATGGCCTTGTTGTGAACCGTGCGCAGTTCAGCCTTACGCCGCGTGGTGCTTCTGTTATTCGTCAGGGCTGCCTGCATTTCATTTATATCAGCTGCAGCATTCAAGAATAAATCCCCGATAAAGGAGTGCTTTGCTTGGCGATCACTAATATCCAGCAGAGTCTCGGCGGCCATGTTGATGTAAAGCAGGCACAAATTCTCGTCAAGAAGAATCACCGCAGTTTTTAGCGTGTCTAGTAGGCGCTTGTGTTCATTGTCTGGGGTCACGCGCTTGCTCGGGCTCGCTGTGCTATTAAAATTGACTTAAAGCTAAGATAAGCCATGCAATAAGTAAACCAAAGTTGTGCATGCCAAATCATTGGGTTTGCGGCAGGTTTGGGCAGGAAAACAGCCCTATAAGCACCGCTATGATTCGAATTCTACAGCAGCGCCCCATAGTAGTGCATTAATGAGGTGCAGCCAAGAACTTAAGTCGAAAGTGGGCTATTAATAGATACTTCAGGGATAACGCCGCCGCCTGAATATAAGAGATGCGGGGGGCTGGGGAGCTAGATGGACTCGGTGTCGGAATAACAACTTCGACACATGAATCGGTTATCTACCATGGTTTACGAGTAGCTACTCCGACACCCTACGTCGAGGTAACGAAAATAGCATGATTGACGGGGCCTGCGTAACCACTCACTAACTCCTAAGCCCAGTTTGCCGGAGTGAATGGGTACGCAGACGCCTCGCGCTAGCACACACCTCACGTCCTGCAAGGAATGAAATTGTAGGCAAAAAAAAGCCCAGATCACGGGGCTTTTTCGTATTGCTTGCAGTCTGAGCTTGAAATGGGGTTGGAGGCTATCGAAGTAATTACCCCCGATAGCTAGGCGCCAAG